>Ga0315544_1000423_pt1 | contig 40505 bp, 22 predicted proteins | sample SalMarSW160130MG_2_FD_202543 | JGI IMG/M metagenome (GOLD analysis project Ga0315544, IMG submission 202543) | Salt marsh sediment microbial communities from the Plum Island Ecosystem LTER, Massachusetts, United States - Salt Marsh Sediment SW1601-130 ... | reverse complement strand
TGGAATCCACATCTATGCCGTCGGAGCTGATAATGTTGTGCTCGGCTCGAATAGTCAGATTCCTGACCTCGACATTTTCCGAATAGAGAATAAAAAGTCCCCAGCACGCCTGATTCTTCAATGACAAATCTGATACTGTCACGTTTTTGCAATTCTGAAAAGCAATCAGTCGCGGCCGACCTGTATTTAATTCACGGCTGCCCCTTGGGTAGCGCTGCATCCATTGATCGCCGGAGCCGTCGATTGTTCCTTCACCGGTCAGATTCACGTTCTTCATATCGAAGAAATTCACGAGGGCGGCGGTCCACTTTCTCTCCTCGCCTTCCCATCTGGTATCTATCTGAGGATAGTCATCCGGATTTACCGTGCCTTTGAGGATGCCTTCTTTTTCCAGATATAAATCCACACCCTGCTTAAAAAAGATTGAGCCGGTCAGGAATGTCCCTTTTGGTACTACCAGGATGCCGCCGCCATCCGCAGCACATTTATCTATGGCAGTTTGAATCGATTCGGTATTTAATGTTTGACCGTCGCCAACCGCTCCGAACTCGGTAATAACATAACGTTTCGTCGGTTTCGTATTACTTTCGGCTGAGCAACCAAGACCGGCACATATCATTAAAACTGCCATGGAAAAGATAATACATTTGTTATTTTTCATAATATCTTCCTTTTGTGATACCCGTTTTAACTTTTATATTACACAGGTTCAAGAGGCCAGTTGAGAGACTCCGTCCGTGCAGTTTTAAGGTACTGTTCAATATGTTCAATCACATCCGGATGTTTCGAGGCCACATTACGCTGCTCCGCTAAATCTTTATATAAATCGAACAACACTAACGGCTCGCCCCGCTTGAGTCGAATCGCTTTCCATTGTTGCCACCGAACCGCCTGCTGGAATCCACTTTCGAAATATTCCCAGTAGAGAAATCTGTCACCTATATCGCGCTGTTTACCGAGCAGCACAGGGACAATACTTTTGCCGTCGATATTTTTCGGCGGTTCTGCTTTAGCCAGGTCCGCCGTTGTCGGTAGCACGTCCGCAAAATACCAGGGGACGCCGCTCGTCTTGCCCGCGGACACTTTACCGGGCCAGCGAGCTATCATCGGCACACGGATGCCACCTTCGTACAAGTCGCGCTTATAACCGCGAAAAGGTCCGTTTGAATCAAAGAAATCGGCAACTTCGGTCTGTATTTCGGTAGGTTCGGAACGCGGCCCGTTATCGGAACAGAAAAAGACTATTGTCTTATCATCAATCTGAAGTTCCTTGAGCATTTTCATTAGTCTGCCGATATTTTGGTCCAGCCGATGGATCATTGCAGCATAGGTTTTGACATGGTCGGGCCAGTCTTTATCCGCGTATGGTCCCAGCTCCGGGACCTCGAGCGGGCTGTGCGGATTATTATAGGAAAGGTACAAAAAGAAACGACTGTTTTTATTGTTCTTGAGGAATTCAACAGCTTCGTCAGTACAAATATCCGTGCTGTATTTGCCTCGCTTGTTATTCTGATTTTCAGTCACATTATATAATTCTTGATTGCGATATCGCTGCGAGGGGTAATAACCGCCCGTCGAACCAGCCCTTATCAACCATCCGTAGAATTCGTCGAATCCGCGATTCAAAGGCCCTGCTTCAGGACTATAAGCCCCGAGATGCCATTTGCCTACAAGGGCTGTTCTATAGCCGGCTTTTTGCAGTACATGACCGATGGTTCTATCTTCTTCGGTCAAGCACATCCTACGGATTTTCCGGCTGCCTTTATATCCGATTGTGCCGCCGACAGTACACATATTGCCGCGAATACGGGTATGACCGGTATGCTGCCCGGTCATCAGAACGCTGCGGGAAGGTGCGCAGATAGTCGAACCGGAATAGCAGTCCGTGAAACGCATCCCTTCAAACGCAATCTTGTCTATGTTGGGCGTTTGAATCTTCTTTTGTCCGTAACAACCCAAATCTCCATAGCCCAAATCGTCAACCATAATGAAAATAATATTTGGTTTGTCATCATTAGATTGGGACGCCCTAAGCTGGAGGGGTAAAGACATTGCTGCGGCCCCGGCGGCTATTTTTCGCAAGAAACTGCGTCTGCTTATATTGTCTGACATCACTATTCCTTTGTATAGTAAGACTATTCGATTTTAAACCAATCGTAATCGGCATAACCCGTTTTTTGCTTTTTTTCTTTAGCTATAGAGAATAATCCGACCTTGGCTCCAATCCATTTGCCCTCTCCGGCGATAAATGATTCGCCGATTGATGTGAATTTTTTCTCATCATTACTGTAACTGAAATTACAAACGGCCCCATCGCTTATCTTAACTCTCAGTAATAATGTGTCTCCTGCACAATCTACTGTGCTTTCATTAACCTCCTTGTTTCCATCTATGGCATCTTTACAGGAATTCTTTATAAGGTGATAACCTGATGCTCTTTTTTCAACAGCAAGATACGAATAGGACTGGCCCATAATAATCAGGCCTGTTTTTTCCCCATCTTCAAGCCCGCTAAAATCCAGCCTCGTGGTGACAGTGAATTCTGGAGCGGGAAATTTCTGAAGAATCAGATTAGGGGCCACCCATAAATTATTCGAATCAGCAGGAACCGGTACCGCAGATAGTCGCATCCAGCCGGGACGTGCGGTTAGGGACATCCAGTCATCCTTCGGATTTGCCTGCCACTGCCACTGTAATCCGATTATTTTCGAATCGAACTGGTCGCTTGTCTGCGGCACTTGTATCGGATATGTCTTGCCTACATCCGGTTTTTTATATTGGCTCACAGGTTCGCCTACACCGTTACTATCCAAATCAACACCCATTAACGGCCAGTCATCAACCCAATTCACGGGATTCAAATGAACAATGCGACCATAAGCACCTCGATCCTGAAAGTGCACGAACCAGTTTTCACCGTTTTCAAGTTCGACCCAACCACCCTGATGCGGGCCGTTTATATTGGTCGAACCTTGTTCCAGCACTCTTTTAGCCTCATACGGCCCAAGGACATTCCTCGAACGCAAGGCCAGTTGCCAGCCCGGTTTTACACCACCGGCCGGGGCGAAAATATAATACCAGCCATTTCGCTTGTAGAACTTTGGTCCTTCTATTGTCGGTTGAACTCCATTTCGACCGTCGAAAACCATCGTCCCTTCGTCCAGCATCTTTGTACCGTCGGGGCTCATCTTTCTTACCGTTAAGATGCTGTTAATACCGGAACGACTTTTCGCCCAGGCGTGTACAAGATAAGCATTACCATCATCATCCCAGAGCGGGCAGGTATCGATCAGCCCCTTGCCTTCCTGCACTAAACGAAGAGGCTCCCACGGCCCCGCGGGATTTTTTGCTCTGGTCATTAAAATACCGGCGTCAGGATCACCAACGAATATCCAGAACCAGCCGTTATGATAGCGAATTGCAGGCGCCCATATTCCGTTGCCGTGTTGCGGCAAATCAAAACGCTCGTCTTCAAATCGTTGAATCGCATGGCCGATAAGCTTCCAGTTAACCAGGTCTTTAGAATGTAGAACAGGCAAACCGGGGACACAATTAAAACTGGAGGCGGTCATATAGAAATCGTCTCCGACTCGAATAACGTCGGGATCGGAATAATCTGCAAAGATAACAGGATTTTTGTATGTACCGTCTTCGTTGTCAGGTTTCCACACGGGATTAGCACAGGAAACCGCCTGACAAAAGATAAAAAGACCAATTAATATTATCGTTTTTTTTGTTTTTTTATAACATATCCTGCATCCAATCATTACTTCTCACTCCCAATTAATAACTTGTCATATTTTTCGGTTTATGGCATCGGCTTGAGTCCTTCCCATCGCACGTTCCATTTACCGTTGTCCGGAAAACCCGGCGCAGGTCGATCGGGACAATCGTCCCATCCGGCGGCCATCATAGCAACGGCCGTAAGCAAGCCGCCGTTGCCGGGCAGATATAACGGCAATCGGTCCGATTGATAATTATGTCCGTTTGCTAAGTACCGATTTTTCTGAGCCTCCACGAACAGAGCATCTATCGCCTTTTCTGGCCGGCCCAAGCGAGCCGCCGTCATTGCCATTACAGGATAATCCCAGCCCCACGTGCTCGGCCAGTCCCATTCCTGAAAAACATTCTCCAGTGTTTTTTTCATAACATTCGGATCAATCAAAGGGGTCTGCGGCAAAAATCCAAGAGCACACAGCATCGAAGGATGGTCTTTCGTAATCGTATAGGGTTCCGTCTCAATACCTGTGTAAACGCCTTTGCGAATAGCAGGTTTCGATAAATTCCTAATGACTCGGTCCCATTTCGGTTCGCGTTCCATTCCCAGCCGTTGGCGCCATTTTTGAGCCGTTTCGAGAGCCCAATACCAATAGGCCAGCTCGAAGGTTGGATTGATGGTGTCTCTCCTGTATCGACCGTAACTTTCCTGGGCGGGAATCAATGCCGGCCCTAATACAAAACGTTGAGACGATTCGTCCCAGACGGGATAGGAAGCCATAAAATCAGCAGTCTCAAATACAATATCTCGATATTTTTCCAGTGTATCGCTGCCCGGATTGGTTCGATAGCACAGCTCAGCATAGTAAATCGGATGCGGCTGTTGCCAAATCAGAAAAACTCCTACTGTGCTCGGACTGTCCCTGCCGTCCGGCGAGACCATCTTAGGCCAGCGAACACCATCGTAACCCTGGAGCCGGGCGGTGGCTTCGGCCATAGGAAGTACATCTTTATACCACGACAGACTGCGTTCCAAAAGCGGCAACCGGTCCCACAAAGCAAAATGTACCGCATGCCACCAGTGCATCTCCAGATGGAATTTACCGAACCAACTGTTGCAGACCAGGCCGGTTTCCTGCGGGGGACGGGATCCGCTGCATTGGATGGCGGTTAGATACTGCGAAAGTACTACCCTGCGTTCGAGTTCCTCAGCCCGCGGATCAGTGCACTCTGAAAAATCTATTGCCCCACCACCTGACCAAAACTGTTGCCAATATTTCGCCGCGGCGGTCTGTACAATTTCAAAATCAGGTAATCGTTCACTTAATTTTACCGGCGAAAAGGCAAATACAATCTCTAAAGATTCATTATCTCCCTGATGAATCTGGTATTCATGCTGCGATTTAGCTTCAATTTCACCTGCCTTTGAACAGACAATTCGAACAAAATATCGCTCTTCATCAAGAATTCGGGTTATATCCGCTCTATTACCATTAATTTTTATACGAGTTGTATGCAGTTCCGGATGATTCCAATCCGCTGCGTTCCTCCATTCCGTACTTCCGTAAGGAAATGCAAGCGAAACGGATAATCGTTCTTTTTGTAACATGGATGATTCAATGCGGACTGCCAATATGTCACGATTAGGATGGCAAACGGTTAAAACTTTGACCGGTTGGCCTTCTATATCAAACTGGCTGCTTAAAATGCCGTTCCACAAATCAAGCGTTTGGTATATATCAGTTAAATCCTCAATTTCTGCAACTGAGCCATCGGATTTAGTGATACGCAAGCCAATTTGCCCGAGGTGCAGACGGTGTGGATTCGAACGCAGCCATGTCGCGGCGGGAGAATATCCTCCGGAGGAATCTTTATCAGAGGCGTATGGAACTTTTCGCCCGGCAACCTCATATTCTTCGAGAATATCAGATAGTTTGTAATCATTCGTATTGGGCATGGAATGCCAGCCCCATTGAGATTGCGTGCCGAGAGGCATGCCTTTTTCGTGATATTCTGGAAAGCTCTGCAATCCGGTGACATCGGCGGTGAAGGCGAATTCGCCGTTACCGACGCTCAAAGGTGTAAGCGGGTCCGCTTTTTTCAGGATAACGTTATGCCTTGTAACTAATGCATGGCGATCTATCTTGCCGCTTGTGATCGCGGATTCCGACGAAGAAGGGTATGAATTCCCAATGCAACCATATTCAAATAATGAAAAGAAAACAGATATACAAGCAATAAGAATGATTTGTTTCTTTCGTCTCATAATTCACAATGTCCTTTCCAAAAACGAAAGGCTCATATTACTATAGAACCTTTATTTTTGAAAGCGGAATCTTCTCTCCGGTCGAGTATGAATTTACTCCGTATTCGTTGTTTATTAAGCGATTTTACTATAAATTCAATGCGAGTTACCGGTTTAAACGCGTGTCTTTCTATTAATCTGCTGCTTTTACGGGCAATAAATAACCGGGCAATTCGCATTCCTTGAGTTCTTTGAGCCCTTCGACTACACATTTGGCATTTAACATCGCACCCGCTGCATTAGTATGAGTATGCTCGTTCGGTCCGAAATATAACGATGTCACTCTCTCCCGTTCCTGGGCCTCATAATGTTTTGCGATGATTTCATTGAGGTTAATAAAAGGCACACCTTCGGCTTGTGCCGCCTCCGCCGCCCATTTGGTGTAGTCGTTCGATGACCTGATCACTTTGCCGTCGGGTGTCCACCTGTTCCGCGGAATCAATGAGCAGACAATTGGTGTGGCGCCTTTGGCCTTAGCATCGGTAATATACTTTTTAATGTACCAGCCATAGGTATGAACTACTTCGTGCTTACCGGTTAAAAGATTATCGATTTCCTCCGTTTCCTCGCCGGCACCTTTAATAGTACCGCGAGCCCTTCTGCTATCATTAAGTTCGCCGCCGTCGTTATGTCCGAACTGCATTATAACAAAGTCACCCGGCTTGATATCGGCAAGAACCTCATCCCATAGCCCTAATGTCTGGTACGTTCGGCTGCTGGTTCCTCCCATAGCGCGGTTCTCTATGTTAATACGGGTTCGTTCAAAGAAATCGGCAATTGGTGCGCCCCAGCCCCATTGACCGTTCTCACCATCGCCGAGCCTGCCGGTCCTGACTGTAGAATCGCCGATGAGAAACAGAGTCGGCAGATTAGGTTCGGATACCGGTAGAGCGTCCGGGTGCCATGTTTGGGTCATCAGTTCCTCAGTTTGTTTTAACATGATATTTTCCGAATATACAGTCACTTCCTGTCCCTTTGCAGATAAATAAGCGGGTAAGGCACATTCTTTAAGATTCTTGAGCCCGGAGACAACAAGAGCGGCGTTGAAATTCGCCGCTTCAGCGCTCGTATGTGTATGATCCTTCGGGAAAAACGTAGCCACCTTAGCCTGACCGAAAATCTCATATTGGTCGGCAATAATCCCGGTCAAATCTATAAAAGCTACATCCTGCAATTTTGCGATCTCGGCAGCCCATTTACTATAGTTACCCGAACCTCGTTCCACTCTGCCGTTTTTCCAGATATTTCTGACCGTTAACGATAGGATAATTGGTGTAGCACCTTTAGCCCTGGTATCGGCTATAAACTTCCTCATATACCAGCCAAAGGTGTGAATGACCTCGTGTTTTTTAGTTATAAGGTTGTCGATTTCCTGAGTTTCCTCTCCAAGGCCGGGAATCGATCCCCGTGCACGATGATTGTCGTTAATCGCCCCGCCGTCGTTGTGTCCGAATTGAATCAGTACAAAATCACCGGCATTAATTTCATCCAGTACTTTATCCCATAGTCCTTCAGTCTGGAATGTCCTGCTGCTTCGACCTCCCCGAGCACGATTGAAGACATTAATTTTGTTTGTGTCGAAGTAGTTGGCAAGGTGACTGCCCCACCCACAATCGGCGCCGTTACTGGCGGTGGAGTCGCCTATGATGAACAGATTCGGTATTCTATTTCCCGATGCTGAATCTACAGCATGTACCTGCGAGGCGGTCATAATAATAAAAGTAAAAATCGCAAATGTACGAAGCATGTATTTTCCATTCATAGACATTTCTCCTTAAATACTGATTTTTCTGACATTACTTAACCTTAGCTTTTATAAGGTCCCTCAATAACAGTCTAACCTTGTGCGCTGAACGGCCGGCACGGGCGATTACCCCGTGATTTCATCCAACCTTCTCTTGACTTAAGAGTAACTATTTACAAGCTTCACTTTTTACGGTAATTTTTGCCGGTTTAAGACCATCACTTGTTGCAGTAACAGTGACATTACCGCCCTGCCCTTCCATAGTCCGTAAAATCAACATCGCTTTGCCGTAAAACAGTTTCCGATAGTCCGCATGGAACGGTTCAATCGAAAGAGGATTGCCATTGCCGACGCCTGCAATTTCAGCGGGTCCTTCAATGTCGAATTTAATCAGATTATCCGCTAACGGGCAAAGGTTACCTTTATCATCAAGAGCTTCAACCAGGACATAGCAAAGGTCTTCACCGCAAGCTTTCAATTTCTTCCGATCGGGCGTCAGGCGAACTTCCGCCGGCTCTCCTGCTGTTTGCATTACGGCTTCACCGATTTTCCTGCCGTCCTTATATGCCACCACCTTAAGCTCGCCCGGCTCGTAAACGACGTCATTCCATCGCAGTCGATATTTGTAAGTGACATCATAGTAGTCCGATTCTATTTTCTCCGAATAAATCCCAAATTCCTTAATACTGGCCCAGGCTTCACCCTGCATGTTGGTAAATTCGATGCGTATATATCTGGTTTGTGCATCCACTTCGTGAAATATTTGACTTGGGCCGCCCCACCTGGGCATTCTGCTCGTACTCTTTGTTATAATCGTTTCCCATTCCGATTCGTCCGTCGAGACTTTTATTTCGTACCCGTAGTTCTTTTCTTCTCTTTCGAAGTCGATTTCCAGATAACGGACTGTTTTAACTTCGCCAAGATCAACCTGCCACCATTGGTCGGCGCCGGCGGCGGTTGCACTCCAACGTGTGGTTCTGTCGGCATCATTAGCACTCGCTGCATCGTGGTTATTCTCTTCTTGAGAGGAACTTGCGGTGGCAGATTTACCTTGCGCCAGGTTTTCCGGTTTCTGTGGTATAGCACCTTTCTGACGGCGCCCAAGCGACTTGCCATTTAAGAACAGTTCGGCGGAGTCACCATTTGTATAAACAAAAACGGGGACAATCTCGCTAATACGTTCCGGCCAGTTCCAGTGTGGCAGAATGTGCACGGTTGTTGTCTCGGGACGCCAATAACTGCGGTATAAATAGAAGCGGTCTTTTGGAATTCCACAGAGATCTACAATGCCGAAGTACGAACTTTTTGCTTCCCTTGAGAAAGGAGTCGGCTCGCCCAGATAATCAAAACCTGTCCATACGAATTCACCCGCTACAAAACTGTCATCTTCCATCAGTTTGAATTCCAAATCCGGGATATCCGACCAGCTTGCGGCATTCAGGTCATAGGAATCCACCTGGTGTTGGCTGGAAAATTCGGTTTTGCGATTTGGATGCGGCAATTCATAAAATCCGCGAGTGCTTAAAGTCGAGGCCGATTCACTGTAGATAATCGGCTTGTCCGGATAACTTTCTCTGTATCGGTCATATCGATGTCCGTAATTCCATCCGGTAAAATCAAGGGCATCGAGAATCGGCTCTTCAACCGTATTGGGAATATGACAGGCCATACCTACCGGACGTGTAGGATCATATTTACGGACGAAATCACTCATATACTTTATTCTTTGGGGTGACTTGCCCTCCCTGTCGGACGGCTGGTTACCGATTTCGTTTCCTATCGACCATACAAAAACACAGGGATGATTGCGGTCTCTCATTACAAGACTGCGAATGTGTTTCTCACTATATTCTTTTAAGGGCGGTTCACCTCTGACGCGACCGGCCTTGTCGTCCCATTTGTCAAAAACCTCGTCCCAAACCACAAATCCCATACGGTCACACAGTTCGAGAAGCTCCGGCGACGATGGATTGTGACTGGTCCGAAGGGCGTTGCAGCCCATTTCACGCATAATCTCCAGTTGCCTCTCCATAGCACGGGTATAAAAAGCCGCACCTAAAGGGCCGTGATCGTGGTGAAGATTAACACCGTAGAGTTGTACACGCCGACCATTTAAATGAAAACCGTCGTTGGCCGTCAGTTCAAACGTTCGCAAACCAAATGTGGTTTCATCCACGTCCATCACTTTGTTGTTTTTTCGTATTATTGTTTTGGCTTTGTATAATTTCGGACAGTTAATGTCCCATCGTTGTGGTTTGGAAATAACAAAAGACTGGTCAACATCACAGGTATCGCCGGCCGAAACAGTACCCTCTTTATTTCCTCTGGTTACTTCGTGCCCGTCCGGATCAAGTATGATTGCTTCAACTGTTACCTTAGATTCGGTATCAAGATGATTTTCTATACTGGAACGGATTTCTACCGTTGCCGCGGCATCGCTAAGCTCAGGCGTGGTTATATACGTACCCCAGTGCGCGATATGTACCGGATTACAGATAGCCATTGTCACTTTGCGATATATCCCGGCGCCAGGATACCAGCGGGTACCTTGCCGGCGAGTATCAACCGAGACTGAAATGACATTATTCTCGCCATATTTAACGTAAGGAGTGGCATCTACACGAAATGACGTGTAACCATAATCCCATTGTCCGGCCGACTTACCGTTTACATAGACTTTTGGAAATGCCATCACACCATCAAAATCGAAATAAATTCGACGGCCGCTATCCGACTTTTCGAGCATGAATTTTTTTCTATACCAGCCTGTGCCCCTCCAGGGTAATTTACCGGCATAGCCATCTTCCTTCGGATTAAACGGTCCTGAAATCGCCCAGTCATGCGGCAAACGTACCTTTTCCCACGCCGAGTCGTTAAAGTCCGGCATTTCAGCACCTTCATGATCACCCTTGGCAAATTTCCAATCGCGATTGAAATTAACTACATTTCCTGCATCAGGAGACTTGGATTTCGTACTAATTACATGGGACATTTTTGAACAACCAGCCGATAAAAATAATATCGATAAAAGCAGAAGGAACATAGAGTGACAATTCGATTCCGACGATATAACTTTCTTTTTTTCCCGCCGTACGATTTTCATAAAACTCCCTTTCATTAAGTCTATGTTATTAATCGTGCGATTTTTTTATCATTCTATGCAATTATCAATCTTTTTTATTTACTAATATGATTCTCGGGCGAGGCGGAGTTTTCATATCTTTACCCAGATAGAAACCCGTGTGCGCAGGTTGATTATAAGCGACATTCTGCCAGGCTACGCTCAGCCTGTAAATCGGATCATGCATCAGTGTGTACAGACGGTGTTCGGTGGGTATTGTCGTTGTGAAGATAAGCAATTCTTTCCCGTCTGCCGTCCTCCAGATGACCTCTTCTCTCCAGTCGCCCAAAATATCGGCACATAGACAGGCAGTTGCCTTCGAGCCGTTGTTTGTTACACAATTGTAATCTCCGCCGTTCAATAATCGTATCACTGTGTTATTTTCATAATCCCATTTGTCTATATAGGCACTGCCCCGCCCTGACCTTCTGCCGCCTCCACGACCATCCAGTATTTCACGCAACAGGTCGCCATCCCACCAGATACCCATATTACACGATGTAGGTTTTACGTCGGATATCTTATGTCCCTTACAGTTATACAAACCATCGGATACATTCGACCAGCATTCATAACCTTTATAGCGTGGATCGATATCGATCGCCAGTCCCCTGCCCGGATCCTTCAAGTCGAGACCGAAAATAACTTCCCCGGTTCGCGCATCCCGGAGGTTTGCTCCGTTCGGATGTTGGGGATTTTCGTGGATCGCCCAGACTTCGAGGCCCGGCCTGTCCGGGTCGATATCGGATAGATGCATAGCGTCGCCGTGTCCCATGCCGGTCGAATAGAGTCCTTTGCCGTCGTGATCGATGGCACAAGCTCCATAAATAATCTCGTCCTTACCGTCGCCGTCCACGTCACCGACACTGAGATTGTGATTTCCCTGGCTTCTGTAAGCTTCGTTACCGGCGGTTCCGTCGTCGCTGTCAAAAGTCCATATATTGGTTAATTTTCCGTCCCTCCAGTTCCAGGCGGCAAGTACCGCCCGTGTATAATATCCGCGGCACATAACCAGGCTCGGTCTTTCACCGTCGAGATACGCGATACACGCCAGAAATCTGTCAACTCTATTTCCATTGCTGTCTCCCCAAGTGGAGCCGTCACCTCCCCGGGGTGGAATGTAATCGGTAGTGGCAAGTTCCGCACCGGTTTGTCCATCGAAGATGGTCAAAAATTCCGGACCATCCAGAATCAGGCCTCTGTCATCGACGTAATTTGCGTTGGGATCTCCGATTGTTTTTCCTTTTCCATCGACGGTTCCATCCGCTGTCTTACAGGCAACTTCAGCTTTGCCGTCACCATCCAGGTCATAGACCATAAATTGAGTATAATGTGCACCTTCGCGGATATTCCCGCCCAGGTCAATCCACCACATGAAAGTACCATCCATTTGATAGGCTTCGAGTTTTGTTTGACCGGTCGCCCCTCTTCGAGAATTGTCACGAGGCCTGTTTTCCTGTTTGAGTACTATCTCGTATTGTCCGTCACCATCCAAATCCCCGACGGACGCATCATTGGGTCTATAGCCTTCGGGTGTCTGAAGAGGGATTGAGATATAATTGCTGCTCCAGACTTTTACCGGAGCAGAGGGTTTGTCCTCACGGCCCTTGATAACGGCGCGAACCGTATAGAGAGCATCGGCATTTCCGTTATTATCTATAAAATTAGTGGATTCGGTTACGGGCCGTGCATTAATTCTCGTTCTGTTTCTGTAAATATTAAATGCTATCCGGTCGGGATCCGTCCCGAACATACGCCATCCTATGTACACCTTACCGTCACCCTGATCTATTGCTACTATTCCTCGATCGAGTTTTTCCATTTGCCTGTAAAAACGGCCCTGCTGACTTATTTGATCTTGTGTATGTAGCGAACAACCGGTTATAAAAAGAATCGTCCAGATTACGAAGGTTGCTTTGTATTTAGCTATTGAATTTGTCATGCCGTCTCCTTATTTAGTACCGAGGTAGTAGCTTGTCATGGGATAATGAGCATAGCCCATCGTTCGATGAGTGACATCATTCCGATAAAGTGGATCCTGCATCAGGCAGATACGGCGATCAGCAGCGGGTATGACCGTGCTATAAATACGCAACTCGCCCCTTGAGGCGGTAATAATCTCTTCCCGCCAGTCGCCGTAAATATCCGCTATCTGTTGCACACTTCCTGATATATCGGTTAATGTGTCACCTTTCCATTTTATTACGCCTCTACGACTGTAAATTTCGCGCAAAAGGTCGGAATCCCACCAAACAAGGAAACTTAATGGCGGCACCCGCCCATCGATTTGTTGCCCCACGGCGGTGTAGTAATGCCTGCCGCCGGCGCATTCCATGCCCGGATAAGCAGGATCGATGTCGCCGGCTATGGCCAGACTTAGCTCGTTATCACGATTTGGAGCCGGGATACCCCATATCAAATTACCTGTTCCGGCGTCCCACAGGCTAAAACCGTTATGCGGATGCGGCTCCTCGAAAATATATAATACTTCCATGCCGGGACGGTCGGGATCTATATCACCGAGGTAAAACCTGTCACCGTGTCCGTAGCCTGTTCCCCACATGGTCCGGCCGTCATTATTAATTGCAATCGAACCATTTAAAATCTCATCGCAGCCGTCGTTGTCAATATCGGCGGTCTTGATACTGTGCTGGCCCTGCCCCTGGTACATGAAAGGCGCCCGTTCGTTGGTCCAGCGCCATATCTTTTCGAGTTTTTTATTTTTTAACATATAAGCATCTATTTTCATCATGCCGTATGTTCCGCGAACAGCCAGAACCGCCGGCGTTTTACCGTCGAGATATGCGATACCCAACATGTGGCGGCTCGCACGGTTGCCGGTATTGTCACCCCAATCCTGAACCTTGCCGAGCTCTATCCAATCGACCTTATCGATTAGCTCGCCGGTCTCGCCGTTATATACAGCCATGAATTCCGGGGCATCCAAAAGAAATCCTTCTTCCCCACTGGGTAGCATATCTTCTCTGGTTGCGGCATAAACCGATGTTCGTAGGCATACTTCGGCTTTATTATCACCATCCAGGTCACGGATAACCATAGGCGTCCACCAGATGCCATTATCGACATTCCAGCCCAAATCGATGCGCCACATAAACTCACCGGTTTTGCCGTTATAACCGTCGTATTGGACAGCCCCGGTATTTGGTCCGGTTCTGCCCGGGTCCTTGCTCCGACCTGTGGAGTGTTTGACTACAAAATCATATACGCCGTCGCCGTTGAGATCTGCGATTCCAACCATACTTACTCGAACATCATCTTTTAGCGTGATTGATTTATACTGCTGTATGGGTGGATTTGCCGGCAGTTCTGCTAACTCGGAAGCTGCCCGTTCCCGGCCATTAATGACAGGTTTAACAAACCATGCGTTGGATTGTTCGAAGGATGCTTTATCATCTAAAAAGTCGGTGGTTTTCGTTAGAGGTTGGTCATTTAATTTTACTGATGCTGCACCGGCGGTAGAACGATAAATATTGAAGGCGATGCTTTCGGGATCGGTTTTCAACAATCGCCAGCATAAATATACTTTCCCATCTTCTATCGGTATCGCCAGCATGCCGCGATTGAGTTTCTCTTCAATTCTTTCCCCGGCCCAGCCTAAAACCGCATTCGGGTCATACAGCGGGTCCATCGCATAAAAATTCAGATTCGGCGGTATCTCCTCCGGCGAAAGCTCTCTTAATCCACGTTCGTTATCCAACGGCGGTTGTGTACTTGTCCGCCTCGGCCGCCGGCCAAATTCTCCTGAAGGAGGCTGAGCAATTACACTGCAGGAAAGAATACCAATTAACAAAATATTTAGAATAACTTTTCGTGTCATAACTGTCACCCCCATGATAGATTCATCATAGTAGCCATAAATTCAACAAACTATATTTGTAAAATGTCCAAAATAAGTGCGATTTAAAGATTCTTCTTGTCCGCGTTATCAAGCTGAACATCGGGTACCGGTTTGCATTGAAACGTGCTGAAATCTTCAACATTTTTTAACACGAATGCCGATACTCCCTCGGCGGTTTTCGCTTCGACGTTGCGAAACTCCACATCTTTGACATCGTCAAGAATAAATGGCGGTCGGAAATCTTCATTTTCATAACTTATATCAACATTATTCAATTCGATGCCCCTGACGTGACGGATGAAAAAGCCATAGGCGGGAATCGGGGCAAAATTCCTCGGATCGGGATATCCATCCTCGAGTTCCGGAACCTCAACTTCGGCCTGTTCTTTTGCAGCTCCGCCTTTAACCAAAATCCTGATATTACTGAGTTTAATATCTTCTATCTCATGTCCCGGAATGCCCATAATAAGCGAGCCATATTGGGGATTCGCGTTATACACAACCACATTATTGATATTGACACGACGAAGCTTTCCTACCGGAACACCTTCCGGGCCGCGCATGCGCCTGCCAAGACGCAGGAAAAACGGTGCATTTGTAATATCTCGCATTGCGATATTGGAAATGGTTACGTCTTCAAGCAGACCGCCATCTACAGTTTCCAAAGCGAATCCGCGACATCGCTCGAAAACACAATTGGAGATGGTGATATTCTTAAAACCTCCGTTGGATTCGGTCCCGAATTTAATCCGCCCGGTGACACCGCCACGGTCGGGAGCCTGCTCCTGTGTGCGTTTGAAGGTGCCATCCAGAAGTGTACCCTCATCGTAGCCGGTAACCTGGCAGTTTGTTATCGTCACATTCTCCGTTGTTCGTGCATAGCCCAGAGCGTAGGAACTTTTAAGTACGATAGCATCGTCATTCGGTGAATTTATCGTACAATTGGAGATGCGAACATTCCGGCAGCAATCGACATTTATACCGTCGCGGTTGGTATCGATTTTAACGTTGTCAATTGTAAAATTGTCCACGGCAGTCGGCAGGATACAAAAATGTCCGCCCATCTGAAAGGTCACGTCACGAATCAGAACATTTCGGCATAGCTTCAACGCAATAGCCTTATTTCCCGCTCCCTTCTCGTCGGGTTTGTCCCACTTTCCCAAACCTTTACCATATATTCGGCCCGGTCCAAGGATGGAGATATTTTCAAGATTCTCACCCCAAATAAGACTGTCATGCCAATGGCTGTGCCCGAAATCCTGATACTTGTGCTCATCTCCCCACGGATTCGGCTCGGCTGGGTCGTACCCGGCTTCTTTAGTATTTTCCGCCGCTAATATCGTAGAACCATGATCGAGGTACAGCGCAATATTGCTTTTGAGACGGATCGAATAACAGGCATAAATACCGGCCGGAAAATAAACCGTTCCTCCCCCCGCCGCTGTCGCCGCTTCTATCGCTGCGTTGACAGCCGGCGTATCAATAGTTGTGCCGTCACCTGTTGCTCCGTAATCTTTTATATTGAAAATCGGGGAATTAACCGGAGTTACAGCGAAGCATTCGGTAACAATTAAGGCAAGAGACAGCGTTAGAATACGTTTAAGCATAAATGATGCTCCTTTCTATGTAATTCACAAATCATTGTAACAAGCAGTTTCAAAAGGTCATTTTACCTCGACATCCCATACTTTCGAACGGCGTGATTTACCCTGCGGCCCTTCGATATAGAGCGTGACAACATAATCACCGCCCTTTTCAAACCGGTGTATCGGATTCTGCTCCTGGGAGGTTGTGCCGTCACCAAAATCCCATTTCCAAGACGTTATTTTGCCGTAGGAAAGGTCCTTGAACGCCACCAGTCTGCGTTCCATATCTATCACCTTAAAAGACCACTGCGCCTCGATAGGTTTACGGAATTTTTCATCAAGCGGCATTAATCGAAACGCACACAGATGCCAGGCATTGCCGTACATTCGATGTTGTCTCGAAAGGTTCCAGAAGCCGTTGTTGCTATTACTTTTGACGTCATCGTAATCGATAATCGCCCAGCACAGACCGATGATTTTATTATCCCATAACACAGATTCCACGGCCCGCTGTGGGCCTTCGGGACCTGCATAGTCGAAAGGTGTAATCCAGAACTCAAGGACAAGTTTTCCCGATTCGCCCGGCTTAAAATCATAGCTGCATACGGCATTGGCATAGGGCAGCTCTTTTATCCAGGGTTGTACACCCCATGCGAGAGTCCAGTCTTTGCCTTCGGCAGGCGTAAAGATATGATAATTTTGTGCGTGAACACCGTGAATTGCCCAGTTAGCCTCCTCGTCACTGATTCTTTCGTCTGCTGTAGCCCCGGCAGGACCGACCTGTTCGGGAACCCACATTTCACGGTGGCCCTTGTCAATTAACGGCCCCCCGGAAGCATCGGCATCGACGACAATCTCAAAAGTGTCGTTATGTAATCCGGTCTGGGAAAAGTCCCAATAATTATCATAAGATTCATATAAAAAGTACAAACGATTCAGTCCCTTAATCCATCCAACTCGCACACGCACATCAAGGTTGTTGGGATCGGGCTTTGGATGCTTGCCGGAATCCTCCCAAAGCTGGTCCGTGCCGATAACATATTCCTCCGGCACCATTGACCAGTCATCGATGTTCCCGTCAATTCTCGGTATCATATTGGCAGGGAATTGGAACACTTTGAAAGTGACATCTTTCCGGTCAAGAGCCGAGACAGGCAGGCAAACTAATATTGCAAGAGTCAGTATCATTGTTATTCGATATCTGAACATTGTGACCTCCAGGGAGATTACGTCATAATAATCAATTATTTTAATTAGCAGCCATTGCCGCTAATGAAGCCGACGGCGCGGCACCTATTACAACGAGTTTTGTTTGGTAGGCATCGAGATCCAAAGGAAACTGGACAACACCATTTTCCGTGGAAACATCCCTCATAACTTCGATGCTTCCGGAGGTTGGATTCCATATTTGTACCTGTCCCTTTGCGGCCCGCAGCGTCGCCGTACACGACTGTTTCCGGTCGCTTTCATTAAAGAAGAAGTAAACATCTGCATTACTCAAGCGACGATGAAGATATTTAATTGCCGTACAGGCCTGTTCAAGACGGACATCAGGTTCCGGTAAAGCTTTCAGAACACTTTCGGTGACTTGGCCGGAAACTTCCTGCGTAGCCCAGCTTATATCCGCCGGTCCATCGGCATCCATGAAAGTCCTTTCAACAACCAGAGAAGGTGCATCTCCGAGGAATATCACCCTGCCGCCGTTTTGGGAAAAACCTTTTAATCGCTCTAATGCCGTTTTAGATATTGCGCTTATTGGGGGGATGATTATAATTTGATAGCTCTGACCGCTGAGATTCACAAAACGGTCCCCCTCAAGTTTCATCACAGACGATAACGCCTGCTCATCGACAAAATCGAAGTCTCTCTGATTTTCCAGAAGTCCTTGAGTGACAGTCAATACATTTTTATCGGCTTCGTTATCACCAAGCCATAAACTCATTGTTGGATAATACAGACCTATCTTAGCTGCGGGACGCCCCTGTGAAAGAACATAACAAACCCGATTAAGATACGCAGCCGCAGCCGGAAACCGCTCATCGGCAAGCCAGCCCCTCATCCCACTGACACCTTCGCTCGATGCGGGAATCCACATCACCTCAACCATATTTATACCGCGAACAATCTGATGGTTCAGAACCCACATGGCCTGGTCGAGATTCGGGCTGGGTTTGTAAGCTGCAAAACTTTCGGTAAAGGCACGAGGCCGACCAAAAAGATGTGCCGCCGAAGAAGCATATTTCGGGTAATCAGAGACCTTATCAAGCCAAATCTGGCTCCAGATGGCATCGATACCGGGCATTTGCACGTCTCTCATACACCTGAAAAAGTCACCTTCTGAGCGAACCAGACCCGTCATCTGGTCTTCGTGATTGAGATGTACCAGGTATTCGACTTTATTTTCCGCACACCATTTAGCCTGAATACCGAAGAAATTTTCACTGAAAACGGCCGACCATACGTCCCAGTAATCAGCCTTCGCCCTTTTTTGTTGCTTTGTCAAATCCCCTTTTGCAGATATAGAAGCAAGGTACGGGCGTATGTCGTAACCTTTTCTCTTTTGAAACTCATCAAATAATTTATCCGTCCATGGAACAAATCCGTAATCCGGCTCATCGCCTCTAAAACCCAAAACAGTCTTGCCAAATTCATCGCCTACAACTTTTTTATAATGCTCGTGTGTCCACTCGATAAATTTCTCAACCGCTTCCGGTTTGAGGTAGTCACAAAGAGAATGGGTAGCGTCTTTAGCGCCGACTTTCGGATTATTAACCGACCGGGTGGCCGAAGTGCGAAACCGTTGTTCAATTAACTGAACCTGCCACTGCCCCTGAGGCGCCGTCCAGTTTAATTTACCGGAATCTATTTCAAGAATTAGAGTAGAATCGTCCTCCTTATTAACAGCTATGGCACAGATTGTATTAGGTTTTACTTCCTGTGATATTTCCTGCCCGGCTTCGACCGAGAAAGGCTCATTCGCAGTATAAGTCTGCATTCGCAGATCGGGGCGCTCCTGCGAAAATTTTCCACCTGCAAAACCACTCGGATACTTGCCTTCATCGACCAGCCATACACGCATATCAAGCTCGCGGGCCTTTTCCACAGTATATTTGACCAAATCAAACCATTCGGGTGACAGATACTTTGCGGTCATTCGATAACCCGCCTCCAGGGTAATCGCCTTTACGTTTTTCGAGCAATATTCCTCCAGGTCGCGGGCAATTACCTCTTCGGTCACCGGGCCGTCCCAGCCCCAATAGAACGTCATACTGTATTTGGTCGGTGGTGATTTGAAATTCGAAGCCACCTCAGCCACATCAGGATTAGAAAGTTCCTGCCAGGGTCTTTGCGAAGCCAAAACCATGTTCACCAGAGAAACGGCAACCATGACATTAATAAAAATTTTCATTTTTCGTACTCCCATGAATAAATAGTTGAACACGACTGAATAACATGATGATGTAAAACAACAATTGCATTGTATATGAACAATATTAACAGCTTCTAACGAAGTTATTGATCCAACTTATGATCTAAATTATCAAATTATGATTCTATTATAATAGCTTAAAATAACAAGTAAAAAAGCTTGAGTTGATAAGACATGCGTTAAATCAAAGTGAAAACCGAATTTAAGGAGGGATTACTTTACATTCTCTGCCAATGCATCTATTTGAACAGAAGCTTTATCAAGCCCTTCTGCACTAACTGTTAACCGAATTGTGCCCGGCTTGTGCGTCGATTGCAGGATAGCCAATCCCCGGCCGTTATAGGCTTTATGTATCAGATCTTTATAGTTTTCAATACTGTTTAGGTTTCCATTTTCTATCCCAATTATATTACCGGGGCCGTCCACTTTAAAAACCAACTCATGTTCAGCATCCGGAACACGAACACCTTTATCATCAACGATTCGAAACTCGATATGGCAGATGTCTTTACCGTCTGCACGGATTTGATTCACATCGGGCAGCAATTCAATCCGGGCGGCGGGACCTGCTGTCTTCAGGGTAAATTCACAAACAGACCTTCCATTTTTTAATCCTGTTGCTTTTAATACTCCCGGTTCATAGGGAACTTGCCATGTTAACAATCCCTGCCTGGCATCGGAAAGTTTCTTTGTTCCGATCGTTTTATCGTTCAAAGTCAGTGACACTTCGGAACAATTCGTAAAGCACAAGATATTAACTACAGCATCGAGAGACCAGTTCCAATGCTCCACTGCTCCTATGCCCCATCTTCTCCTGCCGGTATTACCGGTGACACATATATATACCATCGGCTCATCGCTCCACAAACTCTGTCGAAACCATCCGATAGGCTTTTTAAATCCGCACATATCGAGCAATCCGGAGCCGTTTGCTTTATTTGGCCATCGTCTTGATTCACCGAGATAATCAATCCCTGTCCAGAGAAATTGTCCTCCGACATAATCATTGTCACGAACTACAGACCATGCACTATATTGGTCATTATTTTCACTGCCAAATACGAAACGCTCGGGATATTTCTTATGGTCGGTTTCATAGAACTTTTCCTGATAGTTATATCCGACCACATCCAGCATTTGCGCCAGACCAACGGAATTCGATATTTCAATATTTGCAAGCCCCGCCGTAACCGGACGAGTCCTGTCCCATTTTTTCACAGCCGAAATCAGCGGTTTAGCATATTTAATCAAATTCTCCGCAGAAGGATGCTCAGGTCGGTAATCATCACCCAGCACGGGATGGGAAAAAGGGTCGTTGGGATAATCTATCTCGTTACCGATACTCCACATAATTATACATGGATGATTACGATCCCTGCGAACCATATCCTCGATATCGATAACCGACCATTGGGTAAAAACTTCACCATACCCAAATCGGCTGGGCATGCCGGTGTTCCAGCCGCTAATCCATTTGTTCTTTGGTGGTGTAAATTCATCAAAAGCCTCCTCTTTAACCAGCAAACCAAGCCGGTCGCAAATATACAGTAATTCCGGTGCAGGTGGATTGTGACTGGTCCGAACGGCATTTGCTCCAAGCCCTTTCATCGACAGCAATCGTCGTTCCAGCATTTTATCCGGCACTGCGGCGCCAACACATCCCGCATCATGGTGCAGGCAAACACCTTTGATTTTTATCTGACGACCGTTTAGAGAAAAACCTTTATTGGGATCGAATTCTATCGTGCGAATCCCAAATGGTATGGAGACTTCATCAATGTTCTCATTATCCTGCTTTAAATGGTTTTGTAGTATGTATAAAGTCGGATTCTCAATCGACCAAAGTTGTGGCTTTTCTATTTTAATTTGATGTACAAGAGTCTGTTCTGATTTTTCACCCAATGTTATTTTTGTGGTCATACTTGCCGGAACATTACCATCTGCTGCAACAATATCTGAGGATAACGAGAATGTCTCGGTTTGATCACAATCGTTTTTTATCGTAGTTTCGATACGGATAACCGCCGAGTCCTCATTAATCTCCGGTGTTGTGACGTAAGTGCCCCAATGGTTAATTCTTAGCTTGTTTGTAATTCGCAGACGTACGTGGCGATAAATACCCGAACCGGTGTACCATCGTGAGTCGGCGAATTTGGAATGATCCACACGAACAGCGATGATATTTTCTTCGGAGTCAAACTTTAGATGAGCTGTTAAATCATACTGGAAGCTGGAATATCCGTAAGGTCTTCTGCCTATAAAATGCCCGTTAATCCAGACTTCAGAGTTGTTATATACTCCATCAAACTCAATTGCAATGAGCTTGCTCTGATGAATCTTATCCAGTTTGAAATGCTTTCGATACCAGCCAATACCGCCGGGTACATATCCATTGCCGCTGCTGTATTGGTCACTGAATGGTCCTTCAATACTCCAGTCATGAGGCAAATTCACAACTTTCCATGCCGAGTCATCAAAGGCCGGCATCATTGCCGTGGCAAAGTCAGACTTACTAAAACGCCAATCAAAATCAAAATCCACATAATTTCGAGCATACGATGGTAAACTTGTCAAAAGGAGAATCACACATACTGCCCGTTTCATGCTTCGGCTTTCCGCATCTTATCTTTTTACACAATCAGGTGCATAAATCAAAATTTGCCCTTACATCGGGTTTTCAAGCTTGATTACAAAACCTCCATACTCCTTTAGTTTTATCTGTCGTTTTTCTTTTGGAGATATGGTGACCTCCTGCATATCGAAGGAACGCTTATCTGCGCCGTCGGTAATGAGCATACCGGTTGTTGTTTTCTCAAGAAAAGGAAGTTCGAGACTTATGCTTTTTTCTTTATTTTCGCCGTTGATTCCGGCGACATACCATCTGTCACCGGACTTCCGCGCGAGGACAACAAGCTTTCCGGGAAAACCCTCTATAAAACAAGTATCATCCCAAAGAACTGGAATCTCTTTCATAAAATCTTTTATATAATCAGGTACTTGTGCCATACTTTCAGGTGTTTGCGCAAAATGCTGTACACCCGACAGGAAAATAACCGATACCCCCAACTGGAAACCGTTAGTTGTAATCCTTCTTATATTAGGCACTTCACCAAAACAAACAGGTGTAAAATCCATCGGATCGAAAACATTTCGTGTAAACGGCAGAACACACGAGTGGTTCGCTTCAAGGTCTGCATTAGCCTGCTCGAACGTCACGAACTCAAATCCTTTTACCGCTTCCATAGTCACCAGGTTCGGATAAGTTCGATGCCAGCATCTCGGCATAGTACAACCGTGACAATTCACCATCAGACCAAGTTGAGCGGCATCCTCAAAAATATCCTGATAATAAGCCATCATGGATTGGCCGTCCCCGCCGAAGAAATCCACCTTTACGCCTTTTATGCCCATTTCTTTAAGCAATGTGAATTCTTTAACACGGTCTTCGTGTGTAAGCAGCTTACTTTTCGGATGGTAGGGAACCGTGTTCCAGTCACCGGCGGAATTATACCATAAAAGAAGCCCGACATTTTTTGTTTTGGCATATTCGGCAAGCTCTTTGATTCTATCATAACCGATTTTTGTATCCCAGTCGGCATCAACCAGGCAATACTCCCACGACATATCCGCAGCTAAGTCAATAAAATGCTTCTGGACATCGTAAACTACGGAATTATCCTTTAATATAATCCAGCTCCATGAAGACCTGCCCGGTTTTACAAATGATGTATCCTGTAGTTTTGGTGGATTTGCCAGATTTGTTCCAAGTGTTGATTCCACGATAGTTTTTAAGCCCTCTCCGACCGTAATGATTCTCCAGGGGCTGTACCAGGGCAGAGTCGATTGCGGATTCAATGGCCCGCCCGGAAATATTTCCTCTTTCTGCGGGAAACCGATTGAAAACTCAAAACCGGCCGAATCCCGTTTCAACCTGCACCCGCAGTAATTTCTATCAACGGCCGTCTCTGTTACAAGAATCCAGTACTTGCCATAATTAAACAACGCCGGGAATACCCATCCCGGTTCGTTGTCCGGAATCTTATCTAATTCGATATCCTGCTGGTAATACTGCTCATACGATGGCTGGTCATGGTTCCACCCGGTTTTTGCCTCGGTTACGATCTGAATCCAGGCTTTTGTAGTCGGTTTGAAATTAAACGAGGTGACTTCTTCTTTTATCTTTTTAATTTCTTCCGATTTTTCCGGGAAATAATACCGAAACGCCACACCATCATTCGAGACCTGGAAAATAATGTCAATCTTTTTGCCTGAAGCATTTGCTAAATGAAATATCTGCTTATTGCCTTCGTAAGAACAGTGACGCTTTTTCCCATGAAGCATATCATAATTAGTTTCGACCTTCTCTACGTCCGAGACGGAATCAAGAGACATATTCTGCGAAAATTTTTCATCTTCCCGGATAATTCCTAACTTCGATTGCTGAAGAACAATCGTGCCGGAATGTTTAATTCGGTAAAAAATATTATTATCCTCAGATAATTGGAAGAACGCCGAAATCTTTCCATCCGGGCTGTTTATTTGATATTCCTGCTGTTGTCCGGAACAGTCATGCAAACTTAATGAGCTAAGCACCATAATATATATTAATCCTTTCGTTTTGATGTTTTTCATATTACACTGTCTCCTAAATATATAGTATTATTGTTATTCCAGATTTCCATATTCCATACCTATGATACGCCCCGATCCTACTAACATCAAGTTTACACAGCCTTGTTCAAAGCTCCATCTAACGATATTGATTGATCAGGGGAAAGTTCTATATCTACAATCTTTTTACCATAGCGGATTTTACAGCTTCTACCATCCTTACTGCGCACGGTGGCACTTTTCAACTTTCCATCCTCCCACCGGATATCAAGCTCAAAGGCGCCACGGGCACACAAGCCCTTGACCGAGCCGCTCGGCCAGGCTGATGGCAGCGCCGGCAATAATTCAATTTCGCCTGTATGGCTCTGGAGCAGCATCTCACAGATGGCTGCTGTTGCACCAAAATTGCCGTCCATTTGCATGGGTGGATGACTGCCCAACAGGTTCGGAAGAACGTTATAGGTCAACAGACCCCGTACCATTCGATATGCGCTCTCCGAATTTCCCAGGCGCGCCCACAATGTGCATCTCCAGGGCCATGTCCAGCTCCGCCGACTGTCACCGGTTTCGCCTCTTGCCTCCAGAGAAACGGATGCTGCATCCGCCAACTCGGGCGTTTTTTTCATGCTGATTTGTCGGCCGGGATAAACACCGAACAGATGTGATGTATGGCGATGTTGATCGTTAGGATCGTCAATATCTTCCATCCATTCCTGGAGCTGGCCCCATCGACCGATCTTTGGCCCGACCAGATTATCTCTGGTCTTCACGAGCCAGTTGCGGTATTCCTTATCCACTCCCAGAATACCGGCGGCCTCGATTGTGTTATTGAAAAGGTCCCAGACTATCATCTGGTCGTAAGTCACTCCATCAGCACCGCGAGGCCCGTGCTCGGGCGACCAGCCGTTGGGAACGACAAGTTTGCCGTCAGGCATCAGCTTGAGGTGGTCCTCCCAAAATTCACAGACTTCTTTCATCATCGGATAGGCTTTATTCTTCAAAAAATCCTTATCCAGTGTAAACGCATAATGCTCCCAAAAATGCTGGGCATACCAGGCACTGCCGCCCATATTCCAGACATAGCTCATGTTACCGAAAGGATTGGATTCTGTGCGCACAGTCCAGCCACGCATGAGCTTACCATCGGGCGGCGGGAATTCTTTAGCCGAGGCCTTCTGATACGGGCCGCGCAACGCCAGGACCATGTCGAACAGACGTAGGTGACACTCGCTAAGATTGGCCGGCTCGGCAAGCCAGTAATTCATCTGGATATTAATATTAGTATGATAATCGGCATTCCAGGGCGGGCTGTTCGTATGATTCCAAAGCCCCTGGAGGTTGGCCGGTAAGGAATCCCTCGAGCAGGACATCAATAAATATCTGCCGAATTGAAAAAGCATCGCTTCCAGGCCGGGATCATCCCCCCCAGTGGTGTAAACTTCGATACGTTTATCTGTGGTCAGGTTCCTGCGCTCATCGGAACTTTCGCCGACGTTCAAATCCACCCTGCCGAAAAGTGAAAGGTAATCTTCAAGATGTTCCTCTTGCAACTGCTTGAATGACTTACCTGCGGCAGCATCCATCTCTGCTGTCAACTTATCGTGAGGATGCTCACCCTGGAATTTCTTCTCATAGTCCATTATATAACTTGTGCCGGCACCCAGAAGGATTGTCAGGGCATCACATCCCTTAAATGCAATTTTGTCATCGTTGATATCAAGCGTTCCACCATCATTAAGCACAATAACCTGGCTTTCATAAAACATTGTATTAACCGGTTCGCCGCTTGCTTCCGGCTGAGGTTGTTCATTTTGCCTGCGACTATCGCGGCGTCTTCGTTGAGCCATTTGTAAAGTTAAAGCTCCGGAAGATTTCATGCGGTTTCCGTCAGCTATTGCCGGAGCTTCGTGCATATCAACCAGCTCAACTTCACCGGTGTAGCTACCCGGCTTGTCTGCACTGAGGTGCATCACAATGACCTGGGCCGGATGGCTGGCGAAATAAATTCGTTGATAGGTTATATTTTCCTTTTTGTAACTTACTCGTCCCTGGCCTTCGCTCATATCAAGTTCACGGACGTAATCCGTGACCAGGTTCGGCTCATGACCCGGCAGGTTGATATAAAAATTACCGAATGCCTGATAAGCACCCATTACATCTTCATTGCCAGTCCAGAGGCTTATTTCGTTATATTGAATACGATCCTGGGGAATGCCGCCAAAAAACATAGCTCCCATTCGGCCGTTACCTATTGGCAGCGCCTCTGTTTCCCAGTCTTTCGCCGGTTTATCGTATTGCAAAGCCAGATCGGAAGCGAATGCCTGTGTTGGAGATGAAAGAATTATTAAGACAAATATACCATAGATAACGAGTTGATTTATTCTTACCATCCTTATCTTTCGTTAATATAAAATGCAAATCAAATCAGGGCTGAGAATTAACAAAACCTGCAAGGGCATAAACAAGACCCGCCTGCCAGTTTATAGCGATTTCATTAGTTCTGTAGTCTTTCTCAATATCCTGCCATGCTGTCGCCCCGGGATTACTTCCACCGACAATATAACCGGGCCATGGCTCTTCAATACCGTCGGCTCCCGAACGTCTGTCATGTGGATTCATGGGCGGATTGTGTCCCAGCCCGGTGACATAAGAACGCCCGTAATAGTTCCTGCCGAACAAATGCCCTATTATATCCGAAACAGCTTGTACATATTCCTTCTTTGGTGCCATCATATTGGCAACCTGCAGGTTTAATGCCTGCCGTGCAACACCGCCGTTGCAGCCCCAGTAATATGTTCCGCCTAATGGTCTGTCGTAAACATCCTTTTCGGCATTGACAACAATAAGATCGGCGGCTTTAATTATATCCTTACGTATAGTCTCCATAAGTTCGGCGTCCCTACCCTGACGTTCCGACATAATATAAGTAAACATTCCCAGGTTTCTTACATTGCCCCAGTCCCATTCGATATCGACCTTTCCCTTGGATGGGCCGGCTCCGACACCATCATTGAACCCCTTACTCGTATCTAAAGGCGCCGAAGCCTTTGCTTCGAAATCCTTGAGATATTGTTCTTCGCCGGTCGTTTCCCACATTTCAGCGGCGGCCCAAAGCCGGTCGTCCGGATCAGTGGTTTGATAACCGCCTGTTTTGAAATCACCCTGTCGGAACCTCTTATTTTCAGGATTTTTCTTTAAGAAGTCATAACTCAACTTTGCGGCATCCAAACATTTCTGTGAATATTCGGCGTCGTATGGCTTGAAATATCTTGTCGCCATAGCCATCACGGCGACGAAGTCCGCTGTGGCTGCGGAACTCCAATCCGTGAAATACCTTTTTTCAGAATCATTTTCCGGCATTATAAAACCCGAGAAGTTTAGCCGAGTTAGTTTATGTGAAACTCTTCCCGTTCCATCCGGATATTGCATGGAGAAAAGCCAGTCGGTCTCCCACTTAAGCTCTTTAAGAAAATCCGGATAGCCCAGTGCGGTATCGGGGATATCAAGAGAAATGCCTTTGAGTTTTTCCTGAAAGTGATCCCATGCCATAAACAGACACCCCAAAGTTATACCTGCATTGACGGTATATTTGCCGTAGTCACCGGCATCATGCCAGCCTTTTGTGCCGTCTCTTTTAGAGCTGTCGTTAATGCCCATGTAATCCTGATAGCCATCGTTCAAATGACAGGCTTTTTGTGAATATTTATTACCGTTATGCTCACCTTCGACCGCACAACCGCACCGCCACAGATAAAAACCCCGCATGGCCGTGTAATAAACAAAATCATAAACATTGTCGCCAATCTCAAATTCATAAGATTTACCGACATTTGGCACATCCAGATAGAATTTACCCTTGTCATTGACCCTGGAAAAATCAGCTATCCAGATATCCTGATTGACATCGTCCTGATGCACCGGCCCGGTTGCTTTGCCGGTAAATATAATGGACTCATCTGAGGCTTTTCTGACCGTGAATTCCGAACATTCGGCGGTAATTGATGCTTTCTTCGGCATCCCGGGCAGAAACCCGAGAGAATTTAATCGAATAGTGGAACCTGATGCTATCGACAGCATAAATAATACCGGTAATCCGGCGAACAGCTTTTTTTTAACCATGGCTAAACCCTTTTACAATTTAATTTTAATCTTTATTCGATATTTATTCTTTGCAGCGGTCAGATTTCCAATATCAGGTAATAATAACTGCATTTGAATGCCATATCCAACAGTAAATTCAATCCCAGTTTACTGGTCAATTGTAAGTGCCTATAACTAATGTAGATAAACACAGAGTAAGCCGGATGAATAACTATCCCAAATTGACCAATTCTACACAGAAATTGACTGGATATAGCTGTTTTATATAACCGCTGATTTCATCAGGAATAAACGGCAATAAAGCTTTAACATAACTCAATATTGTAAATCAGCGGAGCACACGTTATTATATTCTACCTATAAAATAAAGCGTGACTCATTAATATTTAATTAATCCCGGATTAAGGAGCATTATTATGACCTTTAACAGCTTTAATAAATCTCTTATTTTCTTTTTTATTTTTTCATTAGCTACCGCATACGGTGACACCAACATCCTCGTTAATCCCGGATTTGAAAACGGAAGAGAAGGCTGGTTCGACCGTACCTGCTCAATCGAGGCCGTCACATCGCCGGTTCATAACGGTTCCGGCAGTGGAAAAGCATTCGCAAGAGGTGCTAACTGGCAGGGAATAAAACAGTCTGTATTTGGAAGAATGGAGGGGGGCAGCACGTATAAGATATCAGGCTGGGTAAGACTCGACAACGCCTCAAGCGATACTGTTGCGTTATCAGTCGAACAGCAGGATGACAGCGGTACTAATTATCATAACATAGCGAGCGCTACTGCTACGAACAGTGACTGGGTCGAGCTTTCAGGAGAATTCACACTAAATGTAAGAGGCACATTATCGGTGCTGGATGTTTATTTCGAAGGCCCTGCGCCGGGTATTAATTTCTTTGTCGATGACGCGAACGTATATGGTCCCGAAGTTATTATTCCCGAGCCTATTCCCGCCGAGCCCGATGCGACAGGTCAGATTGATGTTAACACACGCCATCAAAAAATAGAAGGATTCGGTGCTTCCGGCGCCTATTACACAATGGATTTTGTTAAGCACAAGAAAAAAGACGAACTATGTAATTTGCTCTTTAAAGAGCTGGGGCTTGATATATTCCGGATAAGAAACAATTACGATATGGACCCGAATTCCTTCCACGAGACAGCAGAAATAGCCACCTCCGGCGAAGCGGCCCTCGGGCGGGATTTGAAGATTATGATATCTTCGTGGTCACCGCCTGTCTATCTGAAAAGCAACGCAAACACAATAGGTGGAACACTAAAGAAAAAAGATGGAAAATATATGTATGATGAGTTTGCACAATGGTGGTACGATAGTCTGGCTGCTTATGCAAAAGCAGGCGTTAAAGTGGACTATATAAACATACAGAACGAGCTCGACTACGAAGCTCCATGGAATTCGTGCCAATTCACCCCTACAGCGACAACTGATCCGAACATGGCCGCCTATGACATCGCCTTCGAGACTGTCTGGAAGAAATTGAACACTGAAATGGGACCGGACATGCCGAAGATGCTTGCCCCTGAATCGTCCGGTTTGGGCAATGGCCAGGCTTATATAGAGAATTTAGACGATTTGTCCCATGTTTATGGTTATTCACATCATTTCTACGACTGCAGCGGCTGTGGCTCAGCTCCCGATCGGTTTATCCCCAGAATGGTCAGCCTTCAAAACTTTGTTTCACAGCACGGCAACAAACCAATTTTCCAGACAGAATTCGAGAACGAGCCCGGCACGTGGGCCGATGCAATTAATACAGCGATTTTGTTACATAATTCTCTAACTATAGAGAAAGTATCCGGGTATTTGTACTGGGAATTGTTCTGGGGCCCTGGAACAGGCCTGGTAAGCATAGAAGATTCGTCCACCTATACAATCACGCCCACCTACTATGCTTTCAAACACTATTCAGCATTCATCAATGCAGATTGGCAGCGTGTGGAAGCCTCGACCGAAAATACGGGGCTGAGGTTCTCGGCTTATATCAGTCCGGATAATGAAAAACTAACCGCGGTTGTAATAAATACCACCGAAGACACCGATATTACCTTCGCCTTTTCTATTAAAGGTTTTTCCTCTTCTAAGGGTGAAATTTATCGCTCCAGCCGGACGCAAAATTGTGTCTATTTCGGCAATTGTAACGAACCAGGTCCGTTGAAACTGCCTGCAAACTCGATAACAACGCTGGTTCTTTCCACCGACAAATAGGTTTGAAGCCTTCCGGTGAAAATTCGTCCTGGTATTTAGTTCATGAAATGATTCAACCGAATCAGGATACAGACGATTTACATGATTAAGGTGATATCTACTTACCTGCAGGTTTACTATTTCGTTCGGTATTACTCTTATCTGTTTTTTTGATCCCCTGTATCCGAGGCTTGCTTGAACTACCACCCTTTCCAGAACCGCCCTTTTGGGGTACCTGCCCTTTCATCAAAGCCAGCGCTTTGATACATGCTGCTTTGGTTGTACGGTCACGATTTTTAAGCCCCTGCTCAAGAACTTCAGTCGCCATCTTTTTCATCCTGCCCTTCATGCTCCTTAGTCCGTATGCCGCCGCTTTCTTGGTTGTTCTTGGGAAATCACCAAGTAATATCTTCGTGAGGATAGCCAGACCATCTTCCTGCATCCACGACAAATTGAAAGCCGCCAGCCTGGCGATTGATATATCATTTGAGCATAACTTCTTTGTTAGCTGCTTCAGAAGCTCGATAGATGCCTCATCCGTTTCCCGTACGGAAGATTTTTTTTCTTCGGGTTCCATAGAATCTCCTACAAATAATAGACAGTATAACTGAATATCAACGATAACGCCAATTGAAAAGCATGGTCTAAGGATAGAAATTCTAAATTCTTGCAAAAGCAGGGCAATTCAATAATATAGAACAAAGAATCGTTCATATTTTACTTTGAATAAAGAACTGACGGAAATAGAAATGGAGATGAAGGAGAAACAATTTGCAATCAAGCCCCATCACTGCGGGACTAACGGCAATATAAGGGTATTTTCATTAATGCAATATCTACAGGAAATTGCAACTATTCACGCAGAGGAACTCGGTTTTGGATTCGGCGAATTAAACGAAATTGGCCTCTATTGGGTCCTCTCAAATATTAGAATAGAATTCGATAGATTCCCCAAATGGCCTGAAGTGGTTACTATAAAAACGTGGCCGAGCGGGTATTCCCGTCTGATAGCTACAAGAGAATTTGTAGGTCTGGATCGGACAGATAAAGAGCTATTTAAAGCAGGCAGCCAGTGGATGATATTAGATAAAAACAGCACTCGACCGAAAGATTTATTACGTCTTGACCTTGGTCTGCCGCAAACCGGCCAAAAAGTTATACAGGAAGAATTGAAAAGATTGATGCCCAAAAGCGATTACCGCCTGATCGAAAAAATGCACGTGCCCCACAGCTCAATCGATATGAACGGCCATGTAAATAATACGGAATATATACGTTGGGGCATTAACGGATTGAGACAGAAATTCAAGGTAAGGATAGTATTCATTTTATTCAGGCCACATATCTTTCCGAAGTATTCGAGGCGGATGAGCTCGAGATGATGGCTTGCCGCTGCGAAAATGGAAATTTTTGTTTCCAGCTTAAGAAATCCGACACAGGCAATTGTGCATATTTAATGGAGGTTTGTTGTTAATTGCTTAACTGCGGCCATAATAAAATAATAATCGCAGACATCCCTTAAACTTTATTTAGAACAAGTACGATTGCATAGCCGTACACAAAAATGAGTCGAACAGGCAAAATTTATATTTTACGTCATAAAAGTTTGATTTTCTCCTGTTTATAAGGGCGTTTGTTAAGGAGAACAAAATGTTAAAACAAGAATTACAACATAACCTCGAATGCAGGAGCGAACTACACAGCGAACATATATGCTACCTCATTTCACAGGGATTTCATTTGAGCGATGAGCACGAATTCAGGGCCTTGATTGAAAATCCGAGATTTCAATGCCATCACTGCAACCGGATAGCCAAAAGTGATAAGAATTTATGCGTGCCTTTTGATTTGTAAATGCAACATTGTTTGTATAAGTATAACCGGACGAAGGACTGTGCCGATACATATTTGAAGTCTGGATTCTAAAAATCAGATACATAATCAGGCCTAAATTCCCGTTCAAACCTTTGTGGTCCGACAAACCAAAATTAATCCGATTTACATTCTATTTTCTTGCAATATCGTCTCAATCTGTGTAAATTTACCGAAAATTGGAATCCGGGGCGGTTAGCTCAGTTGGCTAGAGCGCCTGCTTTACACGCAGGAGGCCACAGGTTCAAGTCCTGTACCGCCCAATACCTTAAGGTAAAAGGTTTGCGAAAAATCACTCTTGTTTCATCAGTCGTGGGGGAGCCTCTTGTTGTCCGAAGCGTGTCTTATCTTCAAAGCAAGGCCTCCGCCGGAAAGCTTTCGATCACGCGAAGCTGGCTGAAGCTCTCTCGAAAGCAACCGATGAGAAATACACAGCCGAGCAACTGCCGTTTAACTACATTGAATTTGCTGATAACGGCGAGGCGATTCTTTTCAAGGTCGCTGAAAAAACATAGAAATGTAATCTAAGTACTTATGAAATTATCATCAGCCAGAACACACTCATCCTGCCTGAGGAAAGCAACGAGCCCCGATTTGGCCGGCGTGGTCAACGAGGTCCACGTCCCGGCCCTTTCTTTAACAACCAGGACCGTTCGATTGCTTCACCTGACGGCAGGTGGAATGCCTACGTTAAGGACAATGATGTGTATGTACGAGAGAGTGAGGATGGTGAGGAAATACGTCTCAGTAGCGACGGCGAAGAAGGTAATTCCTATACCAGAGTAGAGTGGGCGCCAAATTCCCAATCCATAATCGCCTGGCGCTGTGAGCCGGGTGACCACAAGGAGGTTTACTTAATCCAGTCCTCACCGCCGGAAGGTGGTCGCGCTGTGTTGCATTCAACTCCTTATGCCCTTCCGGGCGACAAATTCGATGCCTTTGAACTCAATATTTTCAATATAGCGGATAGAAAGCAAATTAAGCCGGAATTAGAGCGGGTTGACTTAGACTCGCCCCGACCGCGCTGGAATAAAGATGGTTATCACTTTACATACGAAAAGATTGATCGCGGGCACCAGAGATTCCGTATAATCGAAATAAATACAAAAGACGGTTCTTCGCGCAACATCATCGACGAAAAAAGCGACACGTTCATTTGGACCGCCCATACAGAAAACCTGGATCTGTCGAGAGTTAATTACCTGGATGATACCGATGAAATCATCTATGTCTCTGAGATGGACGGCTGGCGACATCTTTATCTGATCGACGCTAAGACAGGGGAGATCAAAAACAAAATTACCAATGGCCGGTGGCTCGTCCGGGGCGTGCAGAATATAGACGCGGAAAACCGACAGGTATGGTTCTCAGCAGGAAACTTTTATTCGGAGCAGGATCCTTACTTCATTCATTATTTCCATGTCAACTTCGACGAAACCGATTTGGTTTCTTTGACCGAAGCCAACGGTAACCATAGCATTCAATATTCACCCGATAGGAAATACATCATTGACACCTACTCCCGCGTGGACATGGCACCGGTCCATGAGTTGCGGCGAACCTCAGACGGTAAACTGGTCTGTGAATTTGAAAAAGCGGACATCAGCGAGTTAATCGCCAAAGGATGGGAGGCACCTGAAGTGTTTGTTGCCAAAGGACGTGACGGCAAAACCGACATATGGGGTATCATCAGCCGACCCAACAACCTGGACCCCGGCAAAAAGTACCCGATTATCGAAGACGTATATGCCGGACCGCAGAGTGCATTCACACCCAAGTCGTTCAGGGCCTACAATCGCTATCAGTCACTCAATGACCTCGGCTTTATCGTCGTTAAAATGGATGGTATGGGAACGGCCCATCGGTCCAAGGCATTCCACGATGTCTGCTGGAAAAATCTAAAAGACGCGGGCTTCCCAGACCGAATCCTGTGGCACCAGGCCGCAGCCGGGAAGTATCCCTATTTTGATATTAGCCGCGTGGGCATATACGGCACTTCCGCCGGAGGCCAAAGCGCCGTAGGTGCCGTGCTGTTTTACCCTGAGTTCTACAAGGTCGCGGTTGCATCGTGTGGTTGTCACGACAATCGGATGGACAAGGCATCCTGGAATGAGCAATGGATGGGATATCCGGTCGGGCCACAATATTCCGAGTGTTCCAACATCGACAATGCTTATCGATTGCAGGGAAAGATGTTTTTAATGGTTGGTGAAATGGACGATAATGTTCCGCCGGAATCTACGATGCGTTTTGTGGATGCACTAATAAAGGCGGGAAAGGATTTTGATCTGCTGGTAGTTCCCGGCAGCGGCCATGGTATGGGTGGTTCTTACGGGCAACGACGAATGGAGGATTTCTTCGTACGCCATCTTCTCAATATTGAACCGCCCAACCGAAATACCGAAGTACGGGATACTGCAAATCCATAAGTTAATGCTGTAAATATTACTGTGAAGCAAATTCAGGAATACTACAGAGCAATTTGATAATTAAATTTCCTTAACATTATATTATTTAATGCTTGTCTCCGGCCCGGTTTTCAGTGAAAGACTTATCCGTTCCTTGGCAAGGTTTATATCAAGAACTGTAACCATCACCTTCTGGTGGACTTTTACTATATCCGCAGGGTCCTTTACAAAACAATCCGCCAGTTGACTGATATGAACCAAACCGTCCTGATGCACACCGATATCCACGAAAGCTCCGAATGCGGTAACGTTTGTAACAATCCCCGGTAATCTCATACCCGCTTTGAGATCTTCGATTTTATTAACATCTTTTGCGAAGCTGAAAATCTCAAACTGTTTACGTGGGTCTCTGCCGGGCTTGGCCAGTTCCTGCATAATATCATTTAACGTAGGCAGCCCAATAATATCGCTGACATAATTCTGAAGGTGAACTTTCTTTCGAAACGATTCATCCTTGATCATATCAACAACCGAGCAACCAATATCGGCAGCCATCGCATCCACAATATGATAGCTTTCAGGGTGTACGGCACTGGAATCAAGCGGATTGGCGGCATCTCGTATTCTAAGAAAACCCGCCGCCTGCTCAAAGGCTTTTGCCCCAAGACGCTTCACTTTCTTGATATCCCGCCGGGATATGAACGGTCCGTTTTCATTCCTATAGCTGACAATATTCTGTGCCAGTTGCTCTCCGAGCCCGGATACGTATGTTAACAACTGTTTGCTGGCCGTGTTTACTTCTACGCCGACGCTGTTCACACAACTGGTAACAACATCATCGAGACTCTGCTTGAGCATTGTCTGATCCACATCATGTTGATACTGGCCGACTCCTATCGATTTTGGATCGATTTTTACCAATTCCGCAAGTGGATCCATTAACCTTCGCCCGATGGATACTGCACCCCGAACAGTGACGTCCTGATTAGGAAATTCCTCTCTGGCTACCTTCGACGCGGAATAAACCGAGGCCCCGCTTTCGTTGACCATAACAACTGAAATTTCTCCCGGAAACTTAATCTCCCTGATAAATGATTCCGTTTCACGACCTGCCGTGCCGTTGCCTATGGCAATAGCCTCGATACAAAAACGATTGCATAGTGATATTATTTTTGCCGTATCTGACTTCGCCTGTCTCTCGCTCTGATGAGGAAAAATAACATCGAAATGTTTAAGCTGGCCCTGCCTGTCGAGGCAAACAACCTTGCATCCTGTGCGAAATCCGGGATCGATAGCAAGCACATTTTTCTGGCCAAGGGCAGGAGCAAGTAACAATTGCCGCAGATTTTCAGAGAATACTTTTATCGCTTCTTTATCGGCACGTTCTTTTGTTGCAGCGAGAACCTCCGTTTCCATCGACGGCGACAGAAGTCTTTTATAGCCGTCCATAACAGCTTCTTTAACCTGCAGGGAAGACTTTGACTTCTCCTTAACAAACAAACGTTCGAGTATCCGCACGGCCTGTTCTTCAGGCGCCGTGACTTGCAACCTCAGAAAACCTTCTCTGTCACCTCTTCTGGTTGCGAGAATTCTGTGAGACGGTGCTTTAACGACCGGCTCCTGCCAGTCAAAGTAATCTTCAAACTTACATCCATCTTCCTCCCGGCCTTTTAAGACCACAGACCTAAAACAGCCTTGATTAAAAAACAACTCACGAATCTTCTCTCGTGCGATCTGGTCTTCATTAATCCACTCGGCAATGATATCTCCGGCACCTGACAATGCATCATCGGCCGATTCAACTCCTTTGCTTTCATCGATAAAAGCCATCGCCTCAGTGACCGGATCAACGGCAGGATCCTGGGCATAAATAATTTCAGCTAAAGGTTCCAGACCTTTTTCCCGGGCTATTGTCGCTCTGGTCCGTCGTTTTGGCCGATAAGGCAGGTAGATATCCTCCAAAACGGCCATGGTCTCGGCCTGCAAAATTCTTTCTTTTAGCTCATCGGTAAGCAGTCCGCGTTCATCGAGGGACTTGATTATGGATTCACGTCTGGAATACAGCTCCCTTAACTGATTTAACCTGTCACGGATGCTTATGATAGCTATTTCGTCGAGACTGCCTGTGATTTCTTTACGATATCGAGCGATAAACGGTATTGTGGCTCCACCATCGAGCAGTTCGGCCGTCGCCTTGACCTGATGGGATTTCAATGACAATTCAGATGCGATTTTTATTGCGTGTGTCTGGTTCAACGATTCATTATGTATTTCAAGTATCATAAAAAGTCACTTTCTGATTTTCTTTGCTCGTATTAAGGAATTCATAAATTCGTCCTGTTTGACCAATTCCACCTCATTAAAACCGGCACTGCAAAGGTCTTGCCGGTATTCATCAAACGAATATGTTCCACCTGATTCAACTGAAACCAGCATGTTGACAGCGAATAATGCTCCCCTAACAGGGCTTGTATGGGATGGATTCATGACTACATCCCGTATGATTAAAGCTCCGTTGTCTCTTAGGGCGTTGCAAACCTTGGTAAAAAGCTTGCGATTCCGTTCTCTTGAGTTCTGGTGACAAATCGCTCCGAGCCAGGCAATATCAACACCGGTGGGAAAGTCATCGATATAAAAATCTCCTCCTATAAAAGTCACCCTGTCATATAATCCGGCTTCGTTGATACGCTTTTCGGCCAAAGGTATTACCGCCGGCAGATCAAACAATATTGCTTTTGCCTCAGGGACGGCTTTAAGAAATGCGATAGTCCATGTGCCTGAAGCACATCCGATATCAAGTAATCGGTCGAATCTCAATGGTTGTAAATAATCGATAATCCTATCGGCAATGGGGCCGGAACTATTATGCATAGCACCGATGAAAGAGACCAAATCAGCTTCTTGTCCGCTGATGCTCGGACCACAGTCTGCAGGTTTTCCCGTTTTTAATACGACAGAAAGCCCGGCCCAACGACGAAGGCAATTGCCTGTATGCCGAATCATAGGCAGAATGCTATTAGATGATTGACGGGTTAACAGCTCGGCAGCTTCATCGGAAACACTGTAAACATCCCCTTGCTTAATCACAAGTTCCATAGCAGCAAGAGCATCGAGCAGAATTGTTGCTGCTCGCATATTAATATTAACTTTTTTTGCCAAAGCCAGTACCGTTATCGGCCTTTTATACAACAAACTAAATATATCTAAATCCGCAGCAGCAGCCAGCACGCAGGCCAATTGATACGATCTTGCGATATGTAAAATATCTTCCGAAGTCCATTTTTTAGCCATCAGAAACTTCTCCTGATAAGAATATCAATTCATATTTAATATTCTTACGGATTAGATCTTCTTTTTCAAGTGAAGTTTATCGATTTTGTTTATCCGTGTTTCCATGTTTTATGATGCATGTTATTGACCTTAATACACTTATGGCTCTTGATTTTGTGGCAAATTGTCACTCGTATAGAATAGTTGTGACATTCATCCACAATAAAACGAAGTAAACACTAATATAAGACCAATGCCATATTATCGGGCGTTTTCCTAAAAGTCCCTTTGTTGACCTCCCGCATAAAAAAAAGATGAGGTGACATTTAAATCAGGTACCCTGATTCAGTCACCGGTGAGTTTAGTCGATATTTATTTATTAAGGAACTGTTGTATAAACGCTTTTTAAAGACTAAACGATGAAAACAGCACAAGGTTTTACACTCGTTGAGTTAATGGTCGTGATTTTAATCATAGCTATTCTGGCCGCTGCGGTGAGTCCAATGATGAGAGGACGAATTAGTTCAGCCAAATGGTCGGAGGGGAAGACATACATGGGTACAATAGCACAGGCTATACGTGTTCATATATCTGAAACCAGCGGCAATTTTACATCCGTACCTACATTGAAGCAGCTTGGTTTTACACCAGGTAATTTGGACGGCTCCTATTTCATCGGCGGCGAATCCGGAGTGGGAGACTTTTCCTGGATTATATATAGTAATAATCCGGTTAAGTTCCTGATTACAGCCACTGCACCTGCCGGTATAAACAGTCCTTCACAAATCACACTGGACCATACCGGGACTTTCACAGAAATTCCATAATACCTGCAAAATTCACCGGAATTACAGGATAATTATGGAATATCGAATAACTCCGTAAAAACAATACGCCTGAGAGGATTCGAACCTCTAACCTTCGGTTCCGTAGACCGACGCTCTATCCAATTGAGCTACAGGCGCTTCAACATTATTCTCAATATAGCCTCTTTCCAAACATCCTGTCAAGTTCTTTCAGCTCATATATAGCCGATGTGATGAGAACGCAGGAAAATTCACATATAATCGATGCCCGACAGTAAAAAATAAAAAAAACGATTTACGGACCTATGGGAGCAGGAAATTGTGAGGCAATCTTTAAGAGTCAAGATTTCACTCTTTAAAACCGATATAAAAAAAAGGAGGACCGATATGTTCGATCCTCCCGAACCGGAATTGCTGAGCACAAGGTGATTATTGGCGGAACTTCGTGAAAGGACCAGCCACCTTACAATTCCGATATTTTTTTCTGATCCTCCTGTAAACCGCTTTATGTTTTAAATTACAGAAATCATATTTTTACTTTCAATTCATAATGGCCGGCAGAATATGTTGTTGTTTCACACATTTTCTATTTTCAGATTTGGCATAAAGTCGTTTGTTCATTTTACAGTTTTAATAAAACCGAAATTTCCTCCACTTTATCGACCAGCAATGACGGCGTGTGAAGATACCGCGTTGCGTTTCGCTTGGCATCGATATCACGATAGACACTTTTTACCTGCTCGGTCGTCATCTCCGCGGCTACGGCAACCTCATCGGGCGAAACACCATGGTTCTTTCCATACAGGCACAAATCCATCTTGTCATAAGGGACGGAAAAATAGAACTCCTCCTGACTCTGCTGCATCGGATAAGTATCTGTTGTGGGAGGACGCTTACAAATCTCTTCGGGTACACCCAGGAATTCCGCCAACTGATAAACCTGGATTTTATGCAAGTGCGCAATCGGTTTTACGTCGGCGGCACCATCTCCGAGCTTGACGAAAAATCCCTGGTCGTATTCCTGTCGATTCGGAGTTCCGGCAACAACGTAATTCAATCGATCTGCATGATAATATTCCAGCATCTTACGAACGCGTTGCTTAAAATTGGTAGCGGCCACGATTCCAAGATAAGCTTCCGGAGTCAATCGGACCTTTTTCTGCTTGCCTTCGGGAGATTGCACAACAACAGAAAAGACTCTGTATGTATCATCATTCAGAATGTTTGGTAAAACTATCTTACACTTATAGCCCGGACCATATTCAGGCACAACGCTCCTTATAGCATCATCGCGTCGCTGATAACAACGAAGGGTCTCCAGAACATCGGTAATATCCTCGCACACCGTCTGTATTTCCAGATGGTCGCTTATCAATCGGCTCAGTTCGTATGTTTCCGGGGCAGAATCCTTCTCCGGCATCAAAATACCAAATACACGGTTTTTTCCAAGAGCACGAACACAAAG
>Ga0315544_1000421_pt1 | contig 40545 bp, 37 predicted proteins | sample SalMarSW160130MG_2_FD_202543 | JGI IMG/M metagenome (GOLD analysis project Ga0315544, IMG submission 202543) | Salt marsh sediment microbial communities from the Plum Island Ecosystem LTER, Massachusetts, United States - Salt Marsh Sediment SW1601-130 ... | reverse complement strand
TTTTCATACAGAAACTTGATAGCATACAGATAGACCTTGTACGTGCTCTTGGCGTATCCCTTTGAATCAATAAGGTAGAGCAAAAAATCCCTGACCTGCTCTTGCGTGATTTCATCGAGTCGGCGGTTGTAATGCCTGGCCAGGACTTTGACGGCCTCCAGATATGTTGCCTGAGTGCCCGGTGTCAGTCCCCTTAGCTTCATGTCCTCGATCATTTGCTGTCTGATATCTTTCATTTCCATGCTCCTTCGTTAGAAACCATTATTCTTTGTACCCACCGTCGGGGTACCTCAGAAGGAGCATAGGAGAGAAAACGTCCGGGGCAACAGATAAAATCAAAGCTTACGCATTAAAAATAGATCAAAGGCAACACTACCGCGAAGCGGTTTAGTCCAATCCGGGAAAAACAAAAAATTCCGAAAAAATATTCACTTTTCGGCTAAAATTTGAGGTTCAATGCTTCCATCAATCGTCAAATTTGATATTTGTAGTGTCAAAATGGTGTCATAATGTCACTTAAAAAGCAGGGTGTTTTCCAGCCCCTGAAAGAGGTGACTTTTTGAAGAATTCTGGCATTTAACAACTCACTAAGATGGGGCTAAATTGAACACTGAAAGGAGGTTTGTCACTGCGTCATACATGGCAAGCATAGTTTCATTTTGCGGCCAAGAATCTATCCAATTTCGACTTCACCAGCATTTTGACCATGCCGAATGTGCTCAGTTTTCCTCGCTTCTTCCCGAGTTTTATTAATGTATGATGAAAGTCACTGGGCACGTCCGGTTGTTCGGCTTTGGGCTTACGCTTGAGTGCAAGAGAATCGGTAGGACAGGTACTGACGCATAATCCACAGCCAATACAACGGTCTACGTTCACAATCGCCGTATCGGCCTCCAGCCGCAGAGCTTCCGTTTGACAGCGATTGATGCAGGTTCCACATCCCGAACATGTAGATGTGTTCGTAGTTAACACAAAGGGCGTAGAAACAATTGAGGCGGGTTTTGGATGGCACTTGATACTTCTAAGTACTGCACAACAACACCCGCAGCAACAACAGAGGAATGCTGCTTTCTTGGAATTACTGGGCTGCAGTACCAGCCCAAACTCATCGGCTTGTTTAAGAATATCCAATGCTTCTTGCCGGTCAATTAATCTGGCCGTATCACGATGTAAATAGTAATCGGCAAATTTACCAAACTGCAGGCATGTTTCTTCAGGTTTGTCACAACCCTTGCCTTTCATTTTCTGATCCCGCCGGCAGATGCATGGGGCTACTCCAATTTTGTCATGGGCGAGGACTAGTTTCTCAGCCTGCTCATACGACATTACCTCTCGCTGAACTTCTATGCTTATATTGACGGGAACGGTGCGCAGCTGAGGTGTTTTTTCCCAGAGATCCAGATTAAAAAATGTGGGCCAGTATTCATCCATGTCCTTAGCAAATTCGGAATCAAGATTATTTACCTGCCACTCCCATACGCCTGCAGCAAATTGAGCAGCCTGATACTGCGGTGATCCATTCTCAGGATATATACAAAAAATGAGGCCTTTCTCGACCATTTTCGCCAGACGTTGTTCAGCATCCTCACGACTAATTCCGACACGGTGGGCAATCACCCGTGATACTTCTGGAATCAAGGTTAGGTGTATAGCTAACTCGGCCTCTTCAGGTGTGAAAAGCCTCCTAAGGATTCGTAATTCAACACCACTCTGTGTAGAAGGAAAACTGCCCGGTAGATTGTCGAAATGTTGAGCTAATCTCTTATAGATATCCATTATCATAACCTGTTTTTGCCGAGGCCCAAGTTTGTTTTCCAAAGCTTGAAGTGTCTCAAGAAATCGTTTCAATAGGTCTATATTCAGAAAGTGTGGATTAGGCTGATTGGCTATGTGTTTATAACGTGAAGACTGCTTGGCGTAGTGATGAGTAAGGGTAATAGAATTTGGAGCCTTTACAGTAAATAAGAAATCATCAGGTACACTGTCGGAGTATATTTTGACAGTCTCAATATTCGGCAACTTTGCTCCTGAAGGGAACAGACTCCAAAACCACTGGTCAATTTCCACTGTATTGTAATGCTTAGCGTAGTCTATTAAATAATCATATGGCTTGTAATCTTTCTCGGCTTCGTAGATAAGTCCCCTCCAGGAATCATACTTCCAGGAACAGGTTCCAATTCTAAGGTTGGAGTCATAGTCTGAGAGGCTTTGTTTCATTGCAGACTCTTTTGATTTTAATCTTTAAGCAGTTTAGCAAAGTCTTTCGCCTTTAGTTCCCCCAAGCTATCCACAATAATATCCGCCGCGGATAGGGCCGATCGATCCCGAGTCGTGGTCACAGCAACGACGGGCATTCCGGCTGCTTTGCCCGCCTCGACACCTTGGACCGCATCCTCTACGACGACACAGCAATCTGACGGTAGCCTAAGTTTTTGGGCGGCCTTGACAAACGTCTCCGGTGCCGGCTTGCCTTCGATTACCTCCTCGCCGGTCACGCAAGCATTGAAATAATCCCATATCTTCACACGTTCCAAAACCAGGTCCAGATTAGCCTTCGGCGCCGAGGAACCCACAGCCATAAGAAAACCACTCCTTTTCAAATCACCGAGTAATTCACCAACCCCCGGTGGCAAGATAAGGTTTTCCGCAATAAGCTCTCGATAACGTTCTTCTTTCCACTGCGAGAGCCGCTCCACCTCTTCGGAGGAAGTGCCTCGTCCGGCAAATTTCGGAATTATCTGGTCATTCCGCATGCCGAAGGTTTTGTAAAAAAAATCATCCGACATATCAAAGCCCTCCTTTTCGGCCAGGTCATACCAAGACTGTTTATGTGCCCAGCCGGTATCGACGAGCACTCCATCCAGATCGAAAATCACACCCATGTGGCTGTTATCTTCTATCATTTGCTTTTTTCCTCTCAGTAGTAGTGGATTGAACCATAGTCATTCTCCTGACTTCCATATATTATTTCAGGCTTATTCTGGTATAGATAGAGTATCCTGTTCTTTGCCCGCTATCAAATTCGGCAATCCTTCTTCAAGTTCCATATGCTCGGTTAAGCCCTGTTCGATTTCTGTAAGAAAACGGCTTGGTTTCATAACCACCAAGCTCCGAGAACGGTTGCGGTAAAGCTGAGGAACTACAAGATACAACTCATCTTTAGCCCTGGTCACAGCTACGTGGAACACTCGCCTTTCCTCTTCCAATTCCTCTTGCGTATTTATAGCCAGATCAGTAGGAAACCTTCCATCTGCCAGCCAGGGGATGAACACAATAGGCCATTCCAATCCCTTTGCCTGGTGAACGGTGCTAAGTATGACAAATTCTTGCTCGATTGGACCGGTTACAACAGTCTCACCAGAAAATTCTCCGGTTAAGGTGACATCGGCTAAGAAGGCCTCAACAGTATTATATTGGGCGGCAAAGTTAGCTAACGCTCGAATGTCCTGTTTGCGAAGTGCAGCTCCATCGTAATGAGAAACAAGATAGTCGTCGTAGCTGTGTTCCATTACCATATCGATTACCTCTGCTGGGGAATTTAGTTTTTTCAAATCCTTGATGAGCTTCACAAAATCCAGATAAAAAGGTCTTGTACTGGTAGGCAGCAAACTGGCTGTATTCGATTCGCAAGCAGTATTAAGAGTATCGTCCGCCTGACTTACATGATCCCATATCCTACGAGATAAAATATTACCTACTCTTGGCAACATTTTGAGAAGTCTTAACCATGCCAACTCATCGTGTGGATTCTGAAGTATCCGCATATAACATAAAACATCTTTCATATGAGCCTGCTCAAAGAAGCGTAAACCACCCCTAACACTAAAAGGAATATTACGACGCTGGAACTCCAACTGAATCTCAAGTGAATGCCAATGACTGCGATACAAGACTGCTATGTCATTTAAATTCCTGCCTTCATCAAGCAGATTAAGCACATACTCCGCTATGAACTGAGTTTGCACGAAGTGGTCATGAGTAGGAACGATGGCTGGTTTAAGTCCTGACGGTCTTTTCGCTCGAAGTTGTTTGGGAAGCCTATAAGTATTATGTTCTATACTGGCATTGGCAAGTGATAATATCTCTGGAACTGAACGATAATTTGTCTCAAGTCGATATTCTTTAACATCAGGGTATCGCTCTTTGAAGGTGATTATATTCTGAAAATTAGCCCCACGAAAACTGTAGATTGATTGTGAATCGTCACCCACAACTGTAATATTGCGGTGCTTAGCAGCGAGAAGATCAACTATTGCTCCCTGGATTGCATTTGTATCCTGGTATTCATCAACAAGAATATATAAAAACTGATTGGCGAGTGTATTTCTAAGCTCTTCGTTTTCGTTGAGAAGCCGAAGCCAGAAGCTGAGTAGATCGTCAAAGTCCAGTAGTTGTCTTTCCATCTTTCTGGTTGCATAGAGAACTAATACCTTTTCAATTTCTTCAGTTTCACGGACAAACATCGGATAGCGTTTGGTAAGAACCGTTTCTAAGGGTTCAAGTGTGTTTTGAACAAAACTGGAAATCGCAGACAGCACTGATCTGCGAGGAAACCTTCTTTTATGAATATCCACTCCAGCTTCTTGAACACATGAAGCAATAAGATCTCTTGAGTCTTCTCTATCTAAAATTGTGAAGTCCGGCGAAATATTAAGCTTCTTTCCATGTTGGCGAAGAAGACGATTGGCAATATGATGAAAAGTACCACCCCAAATATCTTTAGTCTTTTGTCTTACCAACACCTCAACTCGGCTTAGCATTTCACGGGCGGCACGATTAGTAAAGGTAACAAGTAGGATACGCGAAGGTTCTATTCCATTGTGAACAAGCCAAGATAATCGATATGTCAGAGCCCGGGTCTTACCGCTCCCTGCGCCGGCTATTACCAACATAGGACCACCTGGGGCAGTAGCAACAGCTAATTGTTCCTTGTTGAGATCTGCTGAAAAATCTATCTCATCAGCAGCAGTTCTTGATTTTAGTGTGAATTTACGCGTCATTTTCCCACATTAATGAACTATGTTCTTGATTTTTTCATTTATGCCACATTTACAAGTTATTTGAGGACATGGTATCAGAATATCGTTATACTGCCACACTTATTGCTCAACATAACACATGTAGCGATGGACACACAAAAAAAACGACACTAAGTTGCCATGGGGTCAAATCAATAAATGTAGCGTCTAGTGCAGATATCCAGTATACTGGGAAAAGATACTGGAACACACAAAATATGTAAGGAGGCTCAGATGCAGGAACTGATCCGGTTAGCCGTCGTTACAGCACTGTTTGCTTTGACAGGCATTCTTTCGGGATGCCAGAAAACACAACAATACCATTTTACGATGTCCGGGCATCACATGCTCAATAACGGACAGCCATTCTTCTGGCTGGGCGATACCGCCTGGCTGCTCGTGAAGCGAAGCCCGGAGGATGTGCAGCATTACATGACGAATCGCAGCAGCAAAGGCTTTACAGTCGTACAGATGATGACGGTTCGTATCCATCATCATGCTCCCACCGACCTGCTCGGACAACCCATGAATAACTACGCCGGCGAATCACCATTTACCAGCCTGGATCCGGTCACGCTAAATGAGGCTTACTGGCGCCACGTGGATTTCATCATCGAAACGGCACGGGAACACGGATTGACAATGGCGCTGGCAACCATGTGGGGACAGGATGCGAAGTCCATGTTCCCCCATCCGCTCAAAAACAACTGCGAGTACGGCAAACTCTTGGGTGAACGCTACCAATACCGTGACAATGTGATTTGGTTGGTAACCGGCGAGTACGAGAAAATCAACGAGAACTGGCAAGCAGACAAACAGGTTATATCCGACGAACAACGGGGACTGCTTCGCGCGGTCGCCCAGGGACTGGAGGAGGGACACAGGGGTAAACACCTGATGACTATCCACCCTGTCGGCACATCATCCGATGACTTCCACAACGACGCATGGCTTGATTTCAATATGCATCAGACCTGGGGACACCAGTCTGCCAACGTCACACGAGTTCGTTCCGATTACCAACTCACGCCTGTCAAGCCGGTATTGAACGGCGAACCGGGCTATGAGAATCGCTCGGAACAGCCAACATCGTCGGCCTGGAAATGCCGGTATGAAGGCTACTGGTCGGTGTTTTCAGGGGCATTCGGGTATACCTATGGCGCTGATCACGTATGGCAATGCGGCGGTGAATGGCACAATGCGCTGGAGTATGAGGGGGCATCCGACATGCAGCATCTGCGCTACCTGCTGGAATCCAGGCCGATGCTAAAACTCATACCGGATCAGTCCATGCTGCTCTCCGACGCCGGAGAATTGCACAAGGAGCCATCCCACCGTGCGATCTTACGCTCCGAAGACGGGAAATGCGCACTTGTGTATTCCACCAAGGGCCTCCCATTTAACATAGACCTTTCAAAACTTTCCGGCACGAAGACCAATGTCTATTGGTACAGTCCGCGGGACGGTTTGATGTACGATGCGGAATTCAGACAAATACAATCACCATTCGTTACCTTGTCTGTAAAAGGAGCACATACATTTACGCCGCCTACATCCGGTGAAAACCAGGACTGGGTACTGGTACTGGATGACGTGGCGGCGGGATTTCCGGCACCGGGGGCGAGAATATAGAATGAATCCTAGCGGGGGCAATTCCACCAGCTGAACCGGTTGAGTAGATTTTATATTTAAGGGAGTGAACAAAATCAGCAATTGACAAAAAGCACAAAATAATCACATAGCCTTTGCTTCTTTGTGCTTCGATGAGTACAATCGGGGTAGCTTGGGCCGGCTTGGATCGGTTCCAAACTATACATTGGCCGTGAACAGGCAGGAAAAGATGCCGCTAGGCAACAGAGCGAAAAAAAGTAAGCACAAGTGATGTAGAACATGCATACAAAAGCGTGGTAACAGGAGACAAACGAGAATGGAACGTATGAATCGACGCGATTTTCTGATTAGCTCGCTTGCGTTGTGGGCCAGTGCACGAATCGGTACGACGCGAGGGGCTTCCACGGCGTCCGCCAAACCCAACATCCTGTTCATCATCACGGACCAACAGTATGTCGAGGCCATGAGCGCAATCGGTAATACGTATCTGAAAACGCCGGCCATGGACAGCTTGGCGGCGCGAGGTATAAGGTTCACGAAGTCATACTGCACGTACCCTGTCTGTTCGCCGTCCCGCGCTAGCATGGTGACGTCGCGTATGCCTCACGAACTGGGTATCTACTCAAACAAAAAATGTCCCGGCATTCCCGATGGCATTCCCAACATGGGAGATCTGTTTCGGTCGGCCGGTTATCGTACCGCTTGGGCGGGCAAGTGGCACGTACCTACCCCTTATCCAGGTTTCCTGACCGGACCGCGGGCAAAGATTCCGGGATTCAATGTCCTTCCGCTTGAAGGACCGCCGCATCGCAGTATTCCCAACACGGGCCCGGGCATGGGTAGCGATCCGACAACCACAAAGGCCGCCTTGAAATTCCTAGCCCAGACCCAGAATCGGCCGTTCTTGCTGGTCGTTTCGTTGCTCAATCCGCATGATATCTGCGAGTATCCCCGCGAACCCGACCACTATCCGAGTCCTCCGGTGGTCGCGGCGCTCCCTCCGCTACCTGATAATTTCAACGCCATCCAGAATGAGCCATCTCTGTTGGCGGCAGTCCGCCAGCGGCAGAAGAAATCGGACGACCGGTTGAGCGGTGGGAACGAAGTCAAATGGCGTCAGTACCGTTGGGCATACTATCATCTGACCGAAGTCGTAGACGGGTTGATCGGGAAAGTATTAAAGGCGTTGGACGAATCGCCATACGCGGCCAATACATTGATCGTCTTCACCTCGGACCATGGTGAAATGGCCGGCTCTCACCAACTGCGAACCAAGAACTACATGTATGAAGAAGCGACCGCAGTCCCCTTGATCATCTGCCCGCCCGGTAGAGAATCGGTCGCCGTGGTTGACAAACTGCATCTCGTTTCCGGCCTGGATATTCTGCCGACAATGTGTGATTATGCCGGTCTGCCGATTCCCAAGTCGTTCGAAGGAGTCAGTCTGCGATCGCTGGTCGAAAATCCGAACTCCGAGTCGGAGACCTCCTGGCGTGATCATCTGGTGCTTGAAATCAATGACAAGACTGAAGTGCGGATGGTGCGCAGCGATCGTTACAAGTACATCGTGTATGCGAAGGGCGAAATGCGGGAGCAACTGTTCGACCTGGATTTGGATCCCGGCGAGACAACTAACTTGGTTCAGCGACCCCAGATGAAGGCAACCGTCGAAGCACATCGCGACATGCTGCGAGAGTGGATCAAACAGACCAATGACACATTCAGTATTACGGAACCTGTGCCATAAGAAAAGCAACCTACTTATATGCGGACTGCTCAATGCCGGATCAGAAAAGTCGGTTTTCTGAGGGCATTTTTCTATATTTGCTTTCTGGCCGCATGAATCTGTCTGCGGTGTGGCACGGAAGCGGTGGCGCAATACCTTGGCGATGAACTTGGTTTCATCGTGTTTGCTGAGCCCATAGGTCGTCCGACCGCTTGTGTAACTAGAGGGAGCTTTTCTATTTGAAACCCCAAAAGAATTATATGATCGATACATTTCTTTGTCACCGTATACTTAATCCGATATCACACTTAAAATTGTTAAGAAATATTCGTCTTTTCGCAAAAAATTGATATTTATTCGGACTCGATATAGGCAAAATCAACATTTGTGGTGTCAAAATAGAGACAGACTGTCACCTGGAAATCAGGGTGTTTTTTAGTTCATGAAAAAGGAAAATCAGCCGGCGATTACAAGCGAAGATTGGACCACCGATGGATTGGTTGTTATGCACCAAATCAAGCACCATTTATGCCCAGCATGCTACCGTTGGATCGAAAAGTAATGTACAATGGTTCAGGATGTAACTGCTTATTATCTAATAAGGATAGACTTGATGTCACGCGGTCCTATTAGTCCCTCACAAGTACACTTAGCTCTGCAAGGTCTAAATCTTCCAAAACTGATAGTATACACTAAAATCAAGGGACTTTTTCAAAAGCTCCACAGAAACCCACAGCTTTACATTTTTACCTTCGACATTGAATGCAAAACCTGTTATTATATTATATTATCGAGGAATTTCATGTGTTGCCATTATAAGGTTATATTCATCATTGTACATAGCAAGAATTGAATGTTATGTTAAATACCTTGAAACACAAAGTTCGGTTTTCTTGTCTTTGCATCATCCTTCTGGCTTCCGGAGCAACGGCTGATTCTGTGGTAGTCTTCAATGAGGTCATGTACCATCCTCAGGCCGGGGATAATGTGGAGTGGGTAGAGTTGTACAATCAGATGGGCATAGATATCGACATATCTGGCTGGTCGCTGCAGGGAGGTGTGGAGTATACTTTTCCGCCAGACACAATCATCGGTGCCGGGGATTATATGGTAGTCGCCTCCGCGCCGGAACTGTTGCTAAATCAGGCGCCGTTGGGTGCATTAGTGTGTGGTCCATTTACCGGTAAGCTCTCAAACAATGGTGAGTCTCTGTATTTAGTCAATAACAGTGGGCGGCTGCTAAATGAAATGCGTTATAGAGATTCCAGTGACTGGCCCGTGGCACCAGACGGTGCGGGAGTAAGTCTGGCTAAGCTCAATCCGGACCGGGAAAGTGATAATCCTGCCAATTGGACCTGGAGCGAGCAGGTGGGAGGCTCTCCGGGTGCCGAAAACTTTTCCTCAAGCGAGGCACCGATTCGGCTCGTTCGTTTTAATGAGATGGCTTCCGTTACCGATGATGTGTTTTATCTGGAACTGGTAAATATCGGTGACACAACCTTAAATCTAAACGGTTTACGTATTGAGGTTCAAGGGAGCGTCGAAGCCACTTATGAATGTTCAGACGTGATGTTGGAATCGGGCAATACCTTCTGGCTCAGTGAAGCGGGTCTGGGATTCATTCCCGGTGAGGGCGACCGCGTATTCCTCTGGTCCGCAGATGGGCACCTATTAGATGCCGTGCTTGCCGATGATACACTGCGTGGTCGTTATCCGGATGGCACAGGCCAGTGGCTTTACCCTGCGGCTGCTACCTGGGGAGCGCCCAACGTCTTCGCAATCTGCCAAGACATCGTCATTAACGAAATCATGTACCACCCTATGGTGCTACTAGAAGGAGAGGAATCTAACAACTGGGTTGAACTCTACAACCGAGGTATGGAGACTGTGGATATGTCTAACTGGTCTTTTTCCAAAGGGATTGGTTATAATTTTCCTCTATCTACAACGATGGAACCGGGAGAATATCTGGTAGTGGCTGACGATGCGGCCTGGCTAAGCAACCGGTTTCCTGATGCACATATAATCGGCGATTTCAATGGAAACTTGTCTAACGGAGGCGAGGACTTGGTTTTATCAGACCAACACGACAATCCCGCAGATACGATTCGCTATTATGATGACGGAACCTGGCCTGAATATGCAGATGGGGGCGGCTGTAGTTTGGAACTGATTGAACCATGGGCCAACAACAACCGGGCCGAGGTTTGGGCAGCCAGTAATGAATTAGGACACTCGTCATGGCAGAATTATGTCTATCGTACAGTCGCAACGTCAAGCCCGGTCGGGCAGGATTACCTCTACAGCGAATTTGTCATGGGCCTGTTAGATCAGGGAGAGATTCTTATCGATGATATCGAGGTAATTGAGGATCCTGACGGAGTTGCTGAGCAATTGTTGCAGAATGGCGACTTTTCCACAGACACGGATAAATGGCGCATCATCGGCAATCACTCCACATCGGTCGTAGTCCCCGATCCTGAAGATGCCTCTAATCCAGTACTTCTGCTGGTTGCCACCGGACCAACCGAGCATATGTCAAACCATGCCGAGACTACTTTGGCTAATGGTCGCTGGGTAAACAACGGACAGGTCTATGAGATTCGTTTCCGAGCTCGCTGGGTGGCAGGGACACCCTTATTGAATACTCGCCTTTTCTTTAACCGTGTTGCATATACCACACATTTGGATGTGCCTGAGAGCAGCGGTACACCAGGTACGGTGAATTCAAGAGCCGTGTCAAACATTGGCCCAACATTTTCATCACTTATTCATACCCCTGCTGTCCCTGGACCTTATCAAACAGTGAACGTTACTGTTCAGGCCGAGGATCCTGATGGTATTTTAGAAATGGGAATGGGTCTTCGTTATCGGCAAGATGAAGGCTACTGGCAGCGCGTTGTAATGACTACCGAAGATGGTTTGTTGTATAGTGGTTCGATACAGGGTTATAGAAGCGGAACAACGGTACAGTTCTATGTCGAAGGTTGGGACAATTTGATGGCCAAGAGCTATTATCCTGCCGCCGGCCCGGCGAGTTTTGCCCAATACGAGGTCTTAGGTCAGATGCCGCGCGATACAGGGGTGCATAACTACCGAGTTGTCATGCGCAACGACCAGAAGGAAAAACTGTACGAACTCACAAATTTGATGAGCAATGAATATCTGGGAGCTACACTTATTGTTAATGAAAGCAATATCTACTACAACATCGGCGTCAGGCTTAAAAGCAGCGAGCACGGTCGTCCCCCGAACAAGCAGGCGGGCAGACTCGGTTTTAGTTTGCGTTTTGAAGCACAAAATTTGTTCCGGGGTGTGCACAATAAACTGGCATTCGACCGCTCTAACGGGCAGAACGTAGGTCAGCAGGAGATGCTTTTGCATGCAGCTATGAATCGCTTCGGCGGGCCGAGCAAATATCACGACTTAGGCTACCTGATGGCACCAGACCCCGCCCACAGCAGCGGAGTAGAGGTTCAAATAGCCCGATTCAACAGATTATTTTGTGAAGAGTCTTATGGTAATCAAGGCGGCAGCGGTACCCTTTATGAGTATGAGCTGGTCTATCCCTTGACCCAAACCATTGGTAACGACCCGGAGGGATTGAAGTATCCCCAAGAAGCCGGTGGGGTTGATGGGCTTTCAATTAACACCTATCTGGGTCAGGACAAAGAAGACTATCGCTGGCATCTTCTCATTAAGAACAACAGGGATGAAGATAACTACGAGCCGATAATGAACATGACATACGTGTTGAGCCGGAGCGGCTCTGAATTTTTCTCGGCCATTGAACAGGCACTCGATGTCGATGAGTGGATGCGTTCCTTTGCCGTGGGTTCAACTTATGGACCATCAGATAATTGGATTACCGGTTCAGGGCACAATGCGCTGTTTTACCATCGACCGACGGATGATAAGATTCTGTTCTTTTTACATGACCTGGACTACACCAGAGTCTCTGCATCAATCAAGAGCAATTCGATTTTACGAAAAATAACCGCGAATCCACACTGGGACCATATTTTCTACGGCTATGTCTATGACTTCCTCCAGACCAGCTTCAATCGGGAATATATGTCATATTGGGCTGACCACTACAAAAGCTTATTGCCAGAACAGTCATGGTCCAGCTGGCTCAACTACATTGAGAATCGGCATAACAACGTACAACAGGAATTGCAAGGGGCGTTGCCTGATGAGATTCCATTTGAAATCACTACTGTCTCGGTAACAATCGACAATAATCGCCTGGCCCGGGTACATGGCCAGGGGTGGATCAACGTCCGCTGGATTCTAATCGTTGAGACGGGAACAGTTCTGGATGTGACATGGGATAGCCTGACGCAATGGCATGGTGATATCTATATCGAGCAAGTACCCGGTACTTATACTCTGGAGGCTTATGACTCCCAAGGTAACATCTTAGGTACAGATACTGTTCAACTGGTGCTGCCTTAATGACCATACATTTTTCGAAAATAGCCTGCCAGATTCTTCTTGGCCCGGTGATAGTAATGTAGATATGATAATGTAGTCTTGAGTTATTATGAATTTTACAAGTCACTGAAATAAAACACCTACAGATATGGAGGATGTCCTGGTCATCGTTGTAATTCAAACAAGTAACAGGAGCTAAAAATATCTCTCAAGTCAAAATAAATTTTGTCTAATTCTTGAGAAAGACGTACAAGATAAATGTCGTCAAGGAGAATTACGCCCTCACCGCCGGTTGCACCAATCCTCTCAAAGCCTATGGTGAGGTTTTCGACATTGCTAAGGTTGGTGTCAAACAATGCCAGATCAATATTCCACTGTGTCCAGCGGCTAATGGCTATATTGTCTGTAACGTCCGAGTCCCTGCTGCCATATACAACCTTAGAGTTATTGACCTTCACGTACATCTGGTCATCAGCAATGTTGTTGCTTGGGTAGCCGTAGAACCAGATAACGAGGGTCTTGGCATCGCCTTTGGTCCAGTTGCTGCCAATTGGGAGAAGTGCAGTATTAACTTTAACCTCCGACATGGGTGGAGTAGTATTATTGTAGTATAGGAGCATCACCTTGGTGTCGCCGTGAATTCTAAAGGTTTCCATTGGATTAATAGAAACATCCGCCGCATTAACAGTAGAGCTGAAAATCGAGCCGTTCTTTGAAGACATCTTCGATCGCTTCTTTAATTCTTTCGTCGGATTTTAACGGCCGCTTGCTGGCTCGGCGCAAATCGTCGCGCAGCCACCACCTGACTTCAAGATCGTTGCTCTTGACCGAAGTAGCACCTGCCACCAATGCGTCATTACAGGCCATTGACTTTTCGGTGGCGCTTCCCACAATTCCACTCAACGTTACTTTGCCATCTTTTACCAAAACGTCAATCCAGGCATTGTCGACGTAGAAGTCCAGATCAAATCGACGTTTAACTGCCGACTTGATTTGAGAATCCGTACGTTTAATGTGACGATCGATTGAGATTTGATTCTTGATACCTCGGACGCCGTTGACGGTTTTGGCAACGTCTGCTGCGAGTTGTCTCTCGGACCAGGAGGCCACCTGGCCGGACATATACACTATGCCGTTTTTCACCTTCACAGTGACTCCATAATCTCAGGTTGCAGGGTCACAACGTAATGCTCTTGCTACATTTCGACTAATCTCACTATCAGGCAGTGAATTTGGTTTTACATCAATCTTGTTGACTACAGCGTGAACACCTTTGATGCTTTCGGCTATCTTGACAGCTCTCTCATTACTCAGCAGGTTATCGGATGATCCCGTGAGAGTGACAATGCCGTGGCTTGTATGAAGATAGGCATCCTTGGGCGAGACTAACTCATCGACGGCCAGGTCAGTGGCAATCGCGAGGGTAATACCGCTATCTTTGATGTTTAGATCTTCAGCGTAAGCATTTTGGTCAAAAAAACTCATCAAAACGCCTAAACCCAAGACCAAAATAACAGCAGACTTATAATCAGCTTTTCCTCCAACCTGTCGCAATATAATGCCTATCGTTCCGGATAGCTTCATAATATTTCCTCGAAACGAATATACCAACCTATGATCAACATGTTTCTACTGTTTCTTCTACTCCTCTTATGAAAATGACGAAACAGGGAAATTCCTCGATTGCAGGCGAGGAAAATGCCTATATACGTGATATAATAAGTGGTGACCTATCTTGGCCGCGGTATTCCAAATAATCCCTTATTGATTTCTACAAGTGTTGCCTTTAGAATAGATTATCAATTTAATGGTGCACCAGTCATTTGAGGTAGTTGGGCACCATGAGTAGGTAAACACACTATTTGGTGACCGAAGCGAATGCGAGTAGAATCGTTGAAGAAAGTACTTGTTGTTTGCTGTTACCTGTCGATCCTTGCCGGTCTGTACATCGTCAGATTGCACAGCTACCTGCTTTTTCACAGTATCGTCGAGATATTCAGCGTCTGTGTTGCATTCGCAATCTTTATGATTGTATGGAACAGCCAGCGTTTCATGCAAAACGACTACCTACTCTTCATCGGAGTTGCTTATTTGTTTATAGGCAGCTTGGATATGGTTCATACTTTAGCATATACAGGGATGGGAGTATTTCAGGGATATGGAACGAACTTGCCAACCCAACTATGGATCTCCGCACGCTATATGGAAGGCGTGTCTCTTCTTGTAGCTCCATTCTTCCTGAAACGCCGTTTGAACATTAATTTTACAATACTTATATACATCTCGGTGTTTTCTTTTCTAATTCTGTCAACTTTCTATTGGGGAGTGTTCCCAACTTGTTTTAATGAACAGACCGGTTTGACAATATTTAAAGAAATCAGCGAATTTTTAATTATAGGTATTCTCCTGGTTTCACTAATTCTGCTACTGAGGCAAAGGAACAAATTTGACTCTAAGGTGTTAAATTTCGTATCGTGGTCTATTGGTCTGACTATGGCGTCCGAACTGATGTTTACCATGTACACCGGACCATATGAAGCTGCGAACATGTTTGGACATTTCTTCAAACTCATTTCATTCTACCTCATATACAAGGCCTTAATCGAAATCGGATTGAGGCACCCGTATAATCTGCTCTTTAGAGACTTAAAACAGAGTGAACTCGAACTGCAGAAAGCTCGTGATGAATTGGAAATGAAAGTTCGGGAGCGGACTGCTGAGCTTGCACAGAGTGAAGAGAGATTTCGAATGATGGCTGAGACTATTCCAGATGTCTTCTGGATGAGTACACCAGGGGTAGAGAAGATGCTCTACGTAAGCCCGGCATATGAAAAGATTTGGGGACGTAGTCTGGAAGATCTATACAAATCACCAAAATCCTTCATTGATGCCGTTCACCCGGAAGATCTGAAGAAAGTGGTTGCCGCTTTAGGCGATCATGCCAAGGGATTCTGGAATCTGGAGTACCGTATCAGTCAGCCAAATGGCTCAATACGATGGATCATGGATAGAGGCTTTCCAGTTTGTGATAGACAAGGCAATATTATTCTTATGACAGGTGTTGCCACTGATATCACACCACTGAAGCTCACAGAAAAAACGCTGCTGGACAACTCCCGGAAGATTGAGGCGTTCTTCAAACACGCAATCACACCGTTGGTATTCCTTGACAGGGAATTCAACTTCATCCAAGTCAATGAGGCCTATGCCAAAGCCTGTCAGAAGGATATATCGGATTTTCCCGGCCATAACCATTTCGAGTTCTATCCCCACGAGGAAAACCAGCGTATTTTCGAGGAGGTCGTCAGGACCAAAACACCGTATCAGGCTTCCGCCAAACCGTTTTCTTTTACGGATCATCCAGAATGGGGAATAACATATTGGGACTGGACGCTGGTACCAATACTTGATGAAGCAGAAGAAGTGGAATTCCTCGTTTTCTCACTGAAAGATGTGACTGAGCGCATACAAGCGGAACTCTTTCTGAAAGAAAAAGACCAATACCTGCGAACCATCGTTTCAAACGCCCCCATTGTTCTTTTCGCAACGGATGAGCGAGGAACTATCACTGTCTCGGAAGGTAGAGGGCTCGATGCGTTGGGGCAAAAACCTGGTGAGTCGGTCGGAACGAACGTTTTTGAGAAATATCGTGACCAGCCGGAAATCGTCAAGAACATACGTCGTGCGTTGAGAGGCGAGAGTTTTGCCGCAGAGATAGAGCTATCCGGTAGTGTAGTTTTCGACACGACATACTCACCTATTAGAGACGAAAGAAACGACGTATGTGGCGTTATAGGCACATCTGTGGACATTACCGAGCGTAAACGAGCCGAAGAAAGGATTCTTGCCGATCAGGAACAACTGCGGACCCTGACCGCGGAACTACTGGCAACTCAGGAGAGGGAACGGCGCAAGATAGCAACAGAGTTGCATGACTCCGTTGGTCAAATACTGGCTTTTCTCAAAATAGAACTCGGAGACCTGTTACGTTCTGAAGTATCCAAAGAATCAATCAACACTCTACGCCATCTCCGGGAACAGGTTGAGCAGGCGATCAAGCAGACGCGAACACTGACCTTTGAGATGAGCCCACCCGAGTTATATACACTTGGCCTAAGCTATGCCATTGAAGAGCTTGCTCAACGATTTGCTGAAGAAAGAGGCCTGACATGTACCGTGGATGTCCATGATAGTTCTTACCCGTTGAGCGAGCAGATGAAGATTCTACTTTATCGTTCCGTACGTGAGCTTTTGGTTAATGCTGTAAAACATGCTCAGGCAGAGTCTGTGCAAATCATAATACGCAGGGTGGATAATGATATTGAGATTACTATCGAAGATAACGGCGTGGGCTTTGACACGTCCCTTCGCGATGGAACGCGGCATACAAAGCCCCCAGGTTTAGGATTATTCAGTATCATTGAAAGGTTGAAGCAAATGGGCGGCAAACTTGACATTCATTCCAGTTGCGGCAAAGGAACTAAGATTATTTTATTGGCACCGTTAGAACACAAGGTGCTTAAGGAAAGGAGCAAGGAAGGATGAGTATCAGAGTCATATTAGCCGACGATCATACAATTGTACGTCACGGTTTGAGCAAGTTGCTTCAGCAGGAGGATGGTATGGAAGTTATTGCTCAGGCCCAGAATGGGCATTCGACTGTGGAGCTTACAAAGGAGTTATCACCGGACATGGTGATAATGGACATAGGTATGCCTGATCTTAACGGTATAGATGCAACTCGACAGATTATTCATGATTTTCCGCATGTTAAAATCATCGGGTTGTCGATGCATTCCGGTAGTAAATTTGTAATAGAAATGCTAAAGGCCGGTGCCTCAGGTTATTTGCTAAAAGACTGTGCCCTGGAGGAACTGACTACTGCTATCAAGACAGTGGCTGCCGGCAAAATATACCTCAGTCCGTCAATTACTGATGTAGTTGTTGAAAAATACGTACGTCACTCAAAGAAAAAGGAACGTTCGGCATTTTCTTTATTATCTCAAAGGGAAAGAGAGGTGCTGCAGCTTATGGCGGAAGGTAAAACAACCAAGCAAATCGGACGACACCTTCACATCAGCCCTAAGACCGTTGAGGGACATCGTCTTCGACTCATGGCAAAGCTTAATATGGATAGTGTGGCGAAGCTAACCAAATATGCCATCCAAGAAGGTTTGACTTCTCCGGAACCGTAATATCGAGCATAAATCATCCTCATCCTCATATCGGTTGTCGTACAGGTAGTTTCTTAAAATAGAGTAATTAAGAAGCCCCATTCAAGTAATTCCCCTATATCCGCATCGACCATTAAAAACGTATCTTATTGTAGGTTTATGATGTTTATCTGCAAAGTTGGAAGGTAGTTGTTTGTGATTTATATTGCCGATGCCTTACAACCAGGTTTGCATGCAGCTAAAAAAGGAATTATTGAAGGATGAATTTAGGAGAACACATCATGAAACTTTTAGACATAGATGATCTTGCTGCGGATTTTCGTGAAGTACAGATCACGATTGATCTCCCTGAGCTTTATGCTGAGATAGTGGAAGTATATAAAGCAAGAGAGAATGGTCCTGGATTTGTGATCGTAACTTCTGTAATGGTGATTGAACCCCAATTCAGTAGTAAACAAGATATAAGCGCTAATCTCAGGAGGCTTGAACTATGATCAGGATAATGGAGCCCAGAAAAATCGCATTTATCTCATCTTTTCGACCAAGAAAATGTGGTATTGCTACTTTTGCCTCAGATTTGATTGAAAACATTGGAACAGCTGGCGGAATCGAGTTCAAACCCTCCGTTGTTGCGATGCAGTCAGGGAATGAGCACAAATACTCCAAGCCGGTGGAATTCGTAATCAGGAGAGATATCGCCACGGATTATATTGATGCGGCTGACCATTTAAACTCCAAGAACATGGACGTAATATCTCTTCAACACGAATTTGGACTTTTTGGGGGTGAAGGCGGCTCACATATAAGTTTATTGCTTAAACGCCTGGAAGCTCCAATTGTGACAACTTTGCATACAATACTGGAAAGACCATCTGCGGAGTACCTCGACACTCTTGTCGATATTTGTGACGAATCTAAGACTTTAATTGTAATGAACGAACGTGGTGTTCACATGCTGACCGATATATATGGTGTCCCAAAAAGAAAGATAAAACTCATTCCTCACGGAATACCCGACATATCTTTCAACCACAAGCACAAGAGAAGTTTAGGTCTTTCTAACCGGAAAGTCATCCTGACCTTCGGGCTAATTGGCAGGAATAAAGGCATCGAAGTCATGCTCAAAGCAATGCCGGCTATCATTAAAACACATCCAGAGACTCTATACATAGTTTTGGGAATGACGCACCCTGAGGTAGTCAAACATGAAGGTTTTTCATATCGGGATGAGCTGCTCCATATAATTGAGGACTTGAAAATACAAAATAATATAATTTTCTATGAAAGATTTGTATCTGATCCAATATTGCAGCAATTTCTGAGCGCAGCTGATATCTATGTCACCCCATATCTATTTAAGGAGCAGTTGACCAGCGGCACGCTCGCATTTGCAGTTGGTGCCGGAAAAGCTGTAGTTTCAACACCATATTGGGCAGCCGAGGAGCTGTTGGCTGATGGTCGAGGGAAACTGGTGCCATTCGGTAATTCCGAGCAGATGGCATCGGCTATAATCGAATTGCTTGGTGACGATTCCGCGCTCAATCAAATGCAATTGCGAGCGTATGAATATGGCAGAGTGATGATCTGGCCAAGAATCGGAGAAGGTTACTGGAACCTCTTTACAGGAGGATCATCGAAGGTCTTCAGGGTTACAGAACAAAAAGACAGCTTACGAGATTCGCGCGTAATAAAATTGCGACCGGTAATAAACGGCTCTATCCAGACAATGGCTCCAATGTCTATAAAGGCTTAATATGATAACTGTAGGAGGAAAAAAATGACTCGCAAACAAACACCCTGGTTTGTACTGCATTCTCCGGAGTTTGGCAGGGCATTTGAGAATTTCTACCAGGTGTGCAACGAAGACGGCGTCCTCGATAAGAAAACCAAAGAGCTGCTAATGTTGGTACTAACTTCGGTTTTTCGTTGTTCAAGTTGCACCGAAGAGCACCTCAATCGTGCTCTCGAGGCAGGGGCAACTAAGGAAGAAATAACAGAAGCATTGCTCATTGCAGCAGCCGAAGGGGCATGGGCACAGCTCGCCTTCGAAAAGCAATTTTGCCTTAAATACTTTGCTGCAACCGGCAAGAAATGACTTTGGGATGGTTCTTTAGAATACAATGATTTTTAAGCCTATCAGGGAAACCGAAAGGGGGCGTTATTAGAAATGAATACGATACCCGATAAAAGTAATCTCAGATGCTTGTTGGCAACAAATAAGTACTCTGTCCTGAGATTTATCCAACAAATATTACATTTTTTTATGTGTTTGTTCAGGATAACATCAAGTTTTTCAGATGTTAAAATCGAGTAAATCCCTCATAAACGTATCCTTTTTCCAGCACGTATATTGGTACAGGTAAACCAAAACTAAATGATGAAATTGTTAAAGGAGCATCTGAAAATGAACGAATGTTGCACCTATCATCAACCAGGCGTTCTCCGCGTCTTGCAGACAAAGGAAGAGACCAAGGCCTTCTATAACAAAATCGCTAAGGTCTATGATGTCCTTGCGGAGCATTCGGAAGCACCTGTACGTAAGGCTGGGCTCGAAATGCTCTATGCCCAACCGGGGCAGCATGTCTTAGAGATCGGTTTTGGTACGGGTCATAGCCTCATTGAGTTGGCACGGGCTGTAGGGCCCTCCGGAAAGACATTTGGCATCGATCTGTCAGATAAAATGGTCGAGATTTCTCAGAAGCTTGCTGAGAAGGAAGGTCTGGACGAGCGGATTGAGCTGTCCTGCGGTGATGCTTTGAATCTTCCCTACGATTCGGAAAGCATCGATGGTATCTTTATGAGTTTTACACTTGAGCTATTCGATACACCTGAGATTCCTCTTGTACTCGCTGAATGCAAGCGCGTGCTCAAACCCGGAGGTCGGATAGTAGTCATTGGTATGTCACGGGTTTTACCCGAAGGACTGGTAATGGAGATTTTTGAGTGGACGCACCGCCATTTCCCGAACTACCTTGACTGCCGTCCCATTCTGGTCCGACAAGCCCTTGAGGACTCGGGTTTTCAAATCTGTGACTCTAAGATCATGAAAATGTGGATTAATGTGGAGGTTGTTGGCGGTATCAAGCATATACCGAGCTGATGTGACTAACGGGATGCTTGGTCGGTAAAGAGACGACCTCTTGCCAGAATTAACAGAAGAGAGAAGGGTATTCTCTCTCAAATTCAATTGTCTCAGTTGAGAAAGAAAAGGAGAAATATCATGAACGCACAAAGTAGAAACAGACAAAGCACAGTCAGGAGTGTCGTTTTTGTAGCGATGTCGTTGATTGTCGTGCTGGTTTTGACCGGTCCGGCTCTTGCTCAGTCAAGCGCCAAAGCGGCTAAAGAGCTTTCCAGTGCCTTCTCTGACGCGGCTAAAACGGCAATGCCGGCAGTGGTCTCGATTAAAGTGGAGAAATCGGTTGAAATGGGTCCGATGACATTCGGAACACCTTTCGGATACAACGATCCGTTCGGGCTCTTTGATGACGAGCTGCTTAAAAAATTCTTCGGAGATAGACTGCCACCACAACAACAACAGCAGCAGGCTCCCAGGAAATTCTATGAGCGAGGCCAGGGCTCTGGATTTATCATCAGCAAGGATGGCTATATCCTTACGAATAATCATGTTGTTGGAGATGTCGATAAGATTACGGTGGAACTCCAGGATGGCCGAAAGTTTGAGAATGCCAAGCTCATAGGCACCGATCCGGATTCCGAAGTTGCCTTGATCAAGATTGAGGGAAATAACTTCCCTGTCTTGCCCATGGGTAACTCGGACAGAATCGAGATCGGTGATTGGGTGATCGCTATCGGCAATCCTTTTGGTTTGAGCGAAACTGTTACGGTCGGCGTTATCAGCGCCGTAGGCAGGAGCAACGTTCATATTGCCGCCTATGAAGACTTCATCCAAACCGACGCTGCCATCAATCCCGGCAACTCAGGTGGGCCTCTGATCGATCTGGATGGTAAGGTCATTGGCATCAACACGGCGATTTTCAGCCAAAGCGGCGGCTACATGGGTATTGGCTTTGCCATTCCCATCAATATGGCTCGCAACATTGAGCAGCAGCTGAAAAGTCATGGCAAGGTGTCTCGCGGTTACTTGGGCATTTACGGCCAGGATATAACATCGGAGATAGCCCGACTCCTTCAGCTCAAAAGCAGCCAGGGTGTGATTGTTGCGAGTATTGAGAAGGATTCGCCCGCCGAGAAGGCTGGGCTTAAGAGCCATGATGTACTTTTAGAAATGAGCGGCAAGAAGATTGAATCCTATGACTCATTCCGCAATGAAGTGGCCATGCTCAAGCCCGACAGTAGGGTTACATTCCTGGTCTCGAGGGATGGAAAAACGACCGAGATTACCGTGACCTTGGCAGAGCGACCGACGGAGGTCGCCCAGGGCAATCAACCTAAAGGGCGGCAGCAATCACAGGAAGCCTTAGGAATTGAGGTGCAAAGCCTCACGAAGGACTTGGCTGAGCGTTTTGGCTATGCGCTTGGCCAAGGTGTGATTGTTACCCGTGTTGTCCCAGGGAGTCCCGCTGCTGACGCCGGCATCCAACCGGGTGATCTGATTCAGAGTGTCAACCGGGAATCAGTCAGCTCAGCAGATGAGTTCGAAAAGGCTGTAACGCGCACAAAGGACAACAAGGTTCTGCTGTTGATCAAACGGGGTGAATATTCGCAGTTCGTTGTTGTACAATTTGGCGAATAAGATAACAAGATAAGCGACCAAAACTGCAGAAAATAGACTCTTTTTGGAGAAGTTGAGCAATGTTGAATCTAAAAAAGATACTATATCCTACAGATTTTTCCGAATACTCTATAGCGGCATTGCCGTACGCAGTCGGCCTCACTCAGCAGAACGATGCCGAGTTGTACTGTCTGCATGTCGTGGAAATGCCTCATGAGGAATATCTCACAGGTGGATATATGGTTCCGTTGGATGTACCTCATGTCCCCGAGGACAAAGTTTTGAGAACTGCCAGGGCCAGATTGGAGAGATTTGCGGAAGAGAATCTCTCCGAAATTGACAAAAAGGTAACATCGAGAGTGCTCGTAGGAACCCCTTTTGTGGAGATAATACATTATGCAAGAGATCAATCAATCGATCTAATCGTCTTAGGTACGCATGGCCGCAGTGCTCTCGCTTCAATGCTGCTTGGAAGCGTGGCTGAAAAAGTAATACGCAAAGCGCCTTGCCCGGTACTGACGGTCAGACATCCTCAGCATAAATTTGAAATGCCGTGATTTTTTACTGTCAGAATAGAAACCTCGTTTATTTCTATAGACACTTGAAAGGATAAGAACATGTTTGGAAAAAAAATACCTTTGTTTAATCTTTTCGGATTTAAAGTGGGTATCGATGCCACATGGTTCATTTTAGCTGTGCTTATAACCTGGTCGCTGGCTGAAGGTGCTTTACCTCATTACTTCCCTGGTTTCTCTAATGCTACCTATTGGTGGATGGGGGTAGCGGGTGCGCTGGGATTGTTTGTATCCATCGTATTCCACGAATTTTGTCACTCGCTTGTAGCCAGAAAATTCGATCTTCCTATGAAAGGAATAACCTTGTTTATCTTCGGCGGAGTTGCTGAAATGAACAAAGAGCCTGAAAACGCGAAGTCAGAATTTTTTATGGCAATCGCAGGCCCGATCTCCAGTGTACTTCTGGCAGGTATGTTTTTTATCATCTATACTGCTGGTAAAACCATTAATTGGCCGGGACCGGTCAATGGCGTTCTGGTGTATCTTGGTTGGTTAAACATAATTTTGGCTGGTTTTAATATGATACCAGCATTTCCGCTTGATGGTGGGCGGGTTTTGAGATCGATTCTTTGGGCAATCAAAGGAAACCTGCGATGGGCAACGCGTATTTCTTCAGGATTGGGAGCCGGCTTTGGTTTACTCCTGATGATACTGGGAATAATCAATTTCATTGGAGGTAACTTTATTGGCGGCTTGTGGTACTTCCTTATTGGAATCTTCATAAGAGGCGCTTCACAGATGTCATACAGGCAGTTGTTGCTAAAAGATGCGTTAGTTGGTGAGCCAATCAGTCGGTTTATGGTTGCAGATGTATTTACCGCACCTCCGTCAATAACGGTATATGATTTAATTGAAGACTACTTCTACAAGTACCATTATAAGATGTTCCCTGTAACCGAAGATGGCACACTTAAAGGCTGTGTAACAACAAAGCAGATAAAGGAACTCTCCAAGGAAAAATGGGCTACAAGCAGAGTCTCGGATATCGTTCAGCCGTGTTCAGAGGAAAACACTATTTCACCAGATGCTGATGCTATGAAAGCACTATCACTTATGAACAGAACAGGAAATAGCAGACTTATGGTTATCGAAGAAAACAAGCTCTTGGGTGTAATTAGTTTAAAAGATATGCTTAAATTCATGGCACTTAAACTGGACCTGGAGGCTGGGGAAAAAATAACCTCTGAATCCAAACTGTTTGGAAATTGAAATAAAGAATCATCACAAGATCGGAAATCTTAATTCAATTTGCGATTAACAGTCAAAAAGGAGATTCGAAATGAAACTTAATATAAAAGCATTCGCATTGGCGTTTGGATTAATTTGGGCACTGGGGCTTTTTTGTTTAACCTGGTGGATAATTGCTTTTGATGGTGCCACTGGTGAAACCATGATTATTGGACAAGTCTATCGTGGTTTTAATATAAGCCCGACGGGATCACTAATTGGTCTTGTATGGGCTTTCGCAGATGGCGCTATTGGAGGAGCAATATTTGCCTGGCTTTATAATAGTTTTGTTTCCAGATTTTCGACGAGCAAAATTATCAACCATTAGCGCCATTAAAAAATGCGCTGTAAGTGAATGAAGCTAGCATAGCAGGATTGTTTGCCACTCTCAATTGATTAATCACACGTTAACGATTACTGACTGCTCAGTCCAATTTAGTAAATGCAAAATTTATAGAAAAAATCAAATCTTTTTATCTTCTATGTTCATGGGGATGAGTAAGCCCAGAGTCCTTAGGATGACTTTGTTCAAAGTACTGCTGATTGAGATATAAGCGTTCAAGTATGTTTGATATACATATTGTTGAATAGTGTCGCTACAATTATCAGTGACGATACCTGTTACAGAATATATCTGGAGACAATAATAATGGCATCGAGAAGAAAAAGCTTGATTATTAAACTTCTCTTGCTAACCGTGATAATCGTTGTTGTTGGATTTTTGTTGTTGAGTCAGTCGAGAAATGAGGTTTCCGCCGACAAGCTCATCCTTTATGGAAACGTGGATATTCGACAGGTAGATCTGGCCTTTAACATAGCTGAGCGCATCAGTCAAATGTTTGTCGAGGAAGGGGACCGGGTAGAAAAAGATCAGTTACTGGCAAGTCTTGAGAAGAGCAAATTGAAGGCTGCTGTTCTAAGCAGAAAAGCTCAGGTTAGTGCCCAGGCTCAAGTTGTTGCACGCTTAGAAGCAGGCTATCGACCACAAGAGATTGAGAAAGCACGCGCTGAATATGAAGCAGCGAAGATCCATGCTGAAAATACAGCGGTTACGAATAAACGTTTCCAGGCACTGAAAGAATTAGATGCTGAATCGGCTCAGAAAGCGGATGATGTTAAAGCAGTGGCAATGATAGCTGCTTCCGAATTGAAGGCCGCTAAAGAGACACTGGACCTGATCATTGAAGGGCCTCGGTCGGAAGATATTGCTGCGGCAAAAGCTACTCTTGAATTTTACAGGGCTGAATTGGAAATAGCTAAATGCAACCTTGCAGATGCAAATCTTTATGCACCTTCTTGTGGCGTCATTCAGAATCGCATACTCGAACCAGGTGATATAGCTTCTCCTAAAATACCGGCTTATATCCTTGCCTTGAATGACCCCGTTTGGGTTAGGGCTTATGTATCCGAGTCTGATCTTGCGAACATTTACGAGGGGATGCAGGCCAAAGTGAGTACCGATAGTTTTCCCGACAAGACTTATGATGCATGGATTGGTTTTATCTCCCCGACATCAGAGTTTACACCAAAATCAGTGGAAACTTTTGATATTCGCACGAGCCTTGTTTACCAGATCCGTGTATATGTAAAAAATCCGGAAAACCAACTTCGTTTGGGAATGCCTGCAACTGTAACGATAGATTTACTCAAAAGCCCACAGGAATAAAACCATAATCACTAACAGTTTATTTGGACCAACAAATGACAAATGGTTCTTTAAAAGCAGAGCACACTACAACAGCAGAAGAGATTGTCATGAAATTTTTACATGTCAATAAAACATTTTTCAATGCAAGATCTAAATCACAAACCATTGCTCTGAAAGATATTAATTTTGTTGCACGAAAAGGTAAAATTACCGGTCTGATTGGTCCTGACGGAGCAGGGAAAACTACTATTATGCGCATGGCGGTAGGTTTGATGGTTCCCGATTCCGGTACAATAACCGTGTTGGGGAAGGATGCCCGCCGGCAATCATTGGAAGTTCAATCTGAAGCCGGCTATATGCCACAGCGTTTTGGATTATACGAGGATCTCACAACTCAGGAAAACTTAGATTTGTATGCAGACTTACAGGGCGTACTAAAAAGTCAACGGCCTGACCAATATAAAGAGCTTATGCATATGACGAACTTAGGCTCATTTACCTCCCGACTTGCAGGTCGTCTTTCGGGAGGAATGAAACAGAAGTTGGGTCTGGCTTGTGCACTCGTAAGATTTCCACGTTTACTTGTTCTTGATGAGCCTACAGTCGGTGTTGATCCGCTCTCTCGCAGAGAACTTTGGAATATTATTTACCGTCTGGTAAAAGAAGAAGGGATGTCTGTAGTACTAAGCACGGCTTATCTGGATGAAGCTGAGAAATGTGATGATATTATCTTAATTCACGAAGGAAATATTCTGGGCAAAGGCTCGCCGGAATATTTTACAGACAAGCTGAAAGGACGAACCTACATTGCGAATATTCCTGGTATCAAAAAAAGAGCTCTCGAAGTAAAACTTACCCAACAAAAAAACATTCTTGATGCTACTATTCAAGGTGACAATATTCGGCTGGTAACAAACACTGGTTCACCTCCGCAGATAAAAAATCTATCTCCAGATATATACGATATATCAATTAAGTCTGTACCGGCAAGCTTCGAAGACAGTTTTATTTCGATTCTTCATGAGCAAAAATCTGTATCCGAAAGTATAGATCGCTCAAACTTTCATATGCACCAATCACAACAGCGGTCACAATCAAAAAAAAAAGTAATTCAGGTAAATGATTTGACTCGACGATTTGGAGACTTCTATGCGGTTAATGGAATCAGCTTTGAAGTTCACCAAGGTGAGATTTTTGGACTTCTTGGTGCCAATGGTGCGGGCAAGTCTACAACTTTTCGGATGCTCTGTGGCCTCCTGCCGATAAGTTCCGGCACTATCCGGGTTTCAGGTGTGGATTTGCGTAAGGCCCCTGCAAAGGCCCGCCTGCGAATAGGCTATATGTCCCAAAAGTTTTCACTATACGGCGATCTCAGCGTTAGGCAGAACCTGAAATTTTTCAGCAGTGCTTACGGCCTGACTGGAAAAAATCGCACTAAGCGCATCGAATGGGCACTGGAACAGTTCAATCTGACTGCCCTTGCCGATACTAACAGCATCAGTCTGCCGCTGGGATACAAACAGAGGCTCGCGATGGCATGTTCATTGATGCACAATCTTGACATCCTTTTTCTTGATGAGCCGACTTCGGGGGTAGATCCCCTGGCTCGCCGACAATTCTGGAGTCAGATCAACGCGCTTTCTGAAGAAGTCGTAACAGTAATGGTTACAACCCATTTTATGGAAGAAGCAGAATACTGTGATCGTCTGGCCATCATGGCAGCTGGTAAGATTCTGACTCTTGGTATACCGGTTGAAATTCGTAAAATAGGCCGTACCGTTCAGAATCCTGAACCGACTTTTGAAGATGCTTTTATTCGTCTTATTGAGGAAAATGAGACAGACAGGAAAGCATCATGAAGAGGAAAATGGATTATAAACAGCGTGGCGGAGCTACAATGCGTATGCGAGGTTTGGTTCGAAAAGAGTTTTTTCAGGTTATCCGCGACCCCAGTAGTATTGCAATTGCTTTCGTATTGCCTGTTATTTTGCTGATTCTATTCGGTTATGGTGTTTCTCTCGATGCTAAACATGTCCCGATTGCAGTAGTTATTGAAGATCAGAGCCCCGAAGTAACGAGTTTTGTTGCTGAGCTTCAGGGAACAGATTATTTCAAGCCGCATATTTTTTCAAATATCTCTGTCGCCATAAAGGAGATGATGCTTCATAAAGTCAAAGCTATTGTTACCATAAAGCAGAATTTGAGCAGAAATCTAAACACATATCCTGATGCAGACATTCAGGTTATAGTCGATGGAGTAGACGCCAACTACGGACGGCTTGTTCAAGGTTATATTGAAGGTGCCTGGGCCAAGTGGCTCGAGCACATGGCTCAGACCGGTGGAAAACGCATTACTGTCCCTGTACAGGTTCAACAACGAATATGGTTCAATAGAGAGGTCAGAAGCAAAAATTTTCTTGTCACAGGCTTGATTGCAGTTATCATGACATTGATTGGATCATTGCTGACAGCTCTGGTAATGACACGTGAATGGGAACGCGGCACAATTGAAACATTGCTGGTTACCCCCATCAAAATGCGAGAGATTATTTTAAGCAAACTTATCACCTATTTTATCCTTGGTACAGGTGGTATGTTTGTATCTGTTGCGATGGCCATCTGGTTGTTCCATGTTCCATTGCGCGGTTCCTTTATAGTTCTATTCGTTACTTCATCTCTGTTCCTTCTGGTCGCATTAGGTATGGGCCTGTTGATCTCAAGCATAACAAGAAACCAGTTTGTAGCTGGCCAGGTAGCAATAATTTCAACATTTTTACCGGCATTCCTGCTTTCCGGCTTTATCTTTGATATTGCCAGTATGCCGTTGGTGATACAGGGAATCACACATGTTATTGCTGCCCGTTACTTTGTCGCAATTCTGCAAACGGTTTTTTTGGCGGGTAATATCGGTTCAATTATTATACCAAATTCGCTGGCACTGCTGGCTATGGGAATTGTTTTTTTCGGGTTGATCAGACTGAAATTAAAAAAAAGGATAGAATGATACTGTGAATTCATTTAATAAAATCATAGCATTGGTAACCAAGGAATTTCTGGCAATTCTCCGGGACCCTAAAAGTCGTTTTGTGTTGATTGGACCGCCGGTAATCCAGATGCTTGTCTTTGGTTATGCAGCTACTTTTGACCTTAACAATGTTTGGTTTGAGATTCCGCTTCGTGGCCATATTTGTACCTTGTATATAGGGCTTTCATTATTTCTATTATCATCTGTCGGAGTTGGACTGATGATATCCTCTCTGGCTGTGACGATGCAGCAGGGTCTTTTGGGCGCGTTTTTATTTTTGGTGCCTTCAATTATACTTTCAGGTTTTACCACACCTATTGCCAATATGCCTATCTGGATACAAAATCTAACGAGAATCAATCCGATGCGATATTTCCTCGTTATTATCCGTAGTACCTTTCTTGAAGACGCTTCATTTAGCAATCTTATTCATCAGTTCTGGCCAATGTTATTGATCGGTGTTATTTGTCTGACTTTTGCTGGCTGGCTCTTTCGACATCGGATGTATTGACTTATATAGTTATCACATTATTTCTCTGTTGTTACAATATGTATAAGTTGCTTTTGATGCTTGCATTGGTTAAACCTCATTTATTGGGTAAGTCTATCGCAGGTTCAAAATAAAACCGATGAATCTTACAATCAGCAAGAAGAGAAGAACCTAATCGAGATATGGGATGGATTTGGTCTTGTATATGAGCCTGTATGAGTTATCAAAGAAGAGTAATGTTGTCTTAGATCCAAAATCATTATGGACATAGTCACAACCAGTCACCAACCGGTATTTGATCTATTGCATGCCGAAGGACGGGATCAACGTTAGTATAGACCTTATTGGTCAAATCTGGTGAAGAATGCTCCAGTAACTTTTGTGTGACAGCTGTGGATACACCATTCTGAGCGAGCACAGAACCAAAGGTCTTACGTAAATCATGAAATTTGAAATCGTCCAATCCAAGTTTACGACGAATTTTTTCCCATGTGTACCGGCTTTCTATTTTGTCCTCAATGCGGCTCTGTTGTAGTAAGTGAAAATCCAAATGGTATCTGCCGTCAGTGTGGGTATCGTTTTTGTCCATCTTGTAGTGATTAATTTTCAATATGGAAAATAATTATTCCAAAATTATGGATTCTGATTGGCCAAAACGATTAAAAGTTTTTCCTGATTTAATGACTCCTGTAGAGGCTGCAATGTTTTTGCGCCTTGACCAGATCGGTCATACCCCCAAATCTGCAAAACGTACACTTGATTACTGGCGTAACCATGATGAACTCAAGGCTGCCAAATTTGCCAAACATGTATGGTATCTGAAAAAAGAGCTTGAGAAATTCCTGGAGAATAAGACCGAAGAAGGAGTGTGATAAATATGTTTATTTTTTCTCAAAAAAAATATTTGCGCTTTTCAACCTCATCTTATAAAATGACCGGTTGTCAATTGCCGGTGGTAGCCACCTATTCCGAAAGAAAAGGAGGTTGCCCATGGCAATAGAAAAAGTCGGTGTATATCGTAAATGGTTGGAACCTGTACCAAAGGGTAAAAATGGTAAGCCAATTCCGGAGTCAGAGTGGCCGAGAAAGAGACGACATCGTTGGATTGCAAGATGGTACGGTACCAACGGACAAAGGTATGGAAAAGTTTTTAAGACACGAAAGGAGGCTTAAAAGTACGCATCAGAATTGCAGAAACGTGTATGTTTAGGTAAAGCCGATAAACCCAAAAAGGTCACATTACATGAGTTTTGTCTTGAGCATGAGCAGGTCATGAAAGGCCAAATTGCTTATGGGACAATACAAGAACATATGCGAGCATTGAAGTTCTTTGAAAATTATATAGGCGGTTCAATCATGCTTTCGAAAATCCAGCCACGAAACGCAGAAGCTTTTATTGCACATCGATTAGCATCAGGATGCTGTCCGGCAACTGTGAATAAGGATATTGGCACTTTGCATCGTATCTTCAATTTGGCAATAGAGCCGCGTGGTTATCTGGCTGAAGGACAGAATCCGTTTGCTAAGATCAAAAAACGTAAAACAACTGAGAACGAAATAAGGTATATTGAAATCGAGGAGTATCGTGCCTTGGTGAATGAGGCCAAGAACCTTTGGTGGAAGGCCTTGATTTCAGTCGCGTATGGCATTGGTCTTAGACGTAATGAGATACTGCATCTGGCCTGGATAAACGTTGATTTTGAAAATCAGCAAATCCGTATCAGCCCTAAGAAGGAAACTGCGGAAACAATCAAGTGGGAACCAAAAGATCATGAAAAACGTGTTGTTCCGATGGCTGATGAAACAGCACAACTGCTGGCAAACTTACAGGTCCAAGCTAAAGAAAGTTTTCCGTATATTTTCATCTCTCCACAACGTCTTGAGAGAATTCGAGAACGTCAAAAGGCTGGTAAATGGAATTCACGGTCGGATATCATCAACAACTTTGGAAGAGATTTTGATATTATTCGTCGCCGAGCGAGCATTGTAGAATGTAGTTTCCATGACCTTCGCCGCTCCGCCATTACCAACTGGGCTGGCCAATTACCAATCCAAGTGGTTCAGCAGCTTGCAGGACATTCGGACATCTCTACAACAAGGAAATACTACTTGACTGTGCGGCCCGAAGATTTAGTCACTGCAAACAAAGTATTGAACGATATTTTGGCTAAAGCTTCTGCAAACTGACACCATTTGCTTATTTTGCTCCTTTTGAATGCTTTAGGAGTTGACAAAATGCGTAGTAACCTCTTATATTACAGAGAGTTAAAAAATGAAGCGCCCGTAGCTCAGTAGGATAGAGCATCGGTTTCCTAAACCGAAGGTCAGAGGTTCGAGTCCTCTCGGGCGTAGTTGAGTGGACGGTTGCCATTTGCCGCAAGTATTGCGAACGGTAACCTGTATTCTGCACAAAGACTTACGTCATCAAGCTCCAGGTTCGAGAACACTGAATCAACTATTTGACGCTTTTGGGGTGGCTTTAGCGTAACATACTGTCTTGAAAGATATTGTGCGAGTTCGAGAATTTTTACCGGCCCACCAGTATCTTCCTGTAAACCTGATTTGGTTTGTTCAAAACGTCGTTGTAACAAAGCCATTTCTCCTTGTCTTTCTCGTGCCAGTCGCATAAATCCGTCCACAAGGCTGTCATCAGCTTGAGCAGCTCTCAGCAGAATAGCATCCACAGTATTCTGTGATTCCGATATTTTCCTTTTCAATGATTTCAATTCCTTTTGGGTATCAAACACCTCTTGAGTTGAGGTTCGTTTCAGGTACTCAATGACCCAATCATAAACTTCCTTTGGTAATATCAGCTTATCTAACAAAGAGACGATCTGTAATTCAATATGCTGTTCCGGTACCCACGCTGGCTTGGCAGAATGATTGAGATGTCTTCGTTGAGAACAAACGTAATACGTATATTGCTGTTTGTGCGTTTCCTCGGTTATACTGTAGCCGCAATCAGCACACTTGATAAGACCATGACCATATGTAAACTCTCGTCGCTTGTGACATTTGGTATTACCACGTCCATCAAGTATCTTCTGCACTTTTTGCCATACTGGCTTATTCACAATCGGCTTGTGTTTGCCTTCATAAATCTTGCCATGCCAGAGTATTTTACCAATATAAAATGGGTGGCGAACCAGTTTCGCCAGATGAGAACGTGTCCATCTCCGTGTACTTGCAGAAAAATACATTCCACGCTGAAAAAGTTCTTCTCGAAGCGTATCAATGGAATATTTGCCGGATGCCATTAACTTAAATATTGTACATATAATTTCGGCCTTCTCAGGGTCAGGGTTCGGAAACCTGGAACCTTTTGATTCTTTGACTGTACGATAACCATATGGGGGTCTATGAGGATACTCGCCCGCTTCGATTTTACTGCGAAAACCTTTGTGAACCTCTTCCCTGAGGTTATCTGTATACCACCGAGCTACTACTCCCATTACGCCTACACTGAGCCGACCAGCTGCGTTTTGCGGGAATTCCTGAGTAGCAAAGAAAACCTGTTTGTTCTTTTCTGCTTCCAGACTTTCCAGCATGGCCAGATCAGTAAGGTTCCGACAGGCCCGGTCTACTTTGTGGAATACTGCTCCATCTATTGTTGTCTCCCTGCGGATTCGATTAATAATTTCCCGAAATCTTTTTCTTTCTTTTTGTTTGGATGCGGTTTCTACATACTGAATAGTATCAACAATCACATAGCCTTTGCGTTTCGCCCATTCGTAATTGGCTTGATTTTGTGCATCAAGGCTGTAGCCTTCGCTTTGCTCCTTTGATGACACTCGGCAAACATTAAGTAGTCTAAGCGGTATATGCTCATTTTTCCTCATATTATTCTCCATTTACTGTGGCCAGGATACGAACAAACCGACCAAAATCTTCTATAATTTGGTCGACTTCCCTTTCAGAAATCACTCTACCGGCCATCTTTGACCAGACATGTTTTGTATATCTGCGGAATTCTAACACATCGCTGCACTTGAGCGCAAGTGAATTTTCCAGTTTTTTTTGAGAATTATTGATCGGATTTTGGAAAATCTTCTTCATAACAAAGTATTCTGATTTACACAATTATTTGACAACAATTTGACAGCTTCGATACAGCATCTTTACAACAATCAGACACCATTTTTACGCTTCCTGCCTCAAATACCTGAACAAATCCCGGATGACAGTGCCTTCATCTGTGTGCGACGGCAATCCTTTGGGATACAGGACCTTGACGCTGTTATTAACAGTATTGAGTGTTACATTCAGGCCCATTTGTCGCAAGGTATCTACAAGTTGTTTATAAGCAGGATTTAGCTGGTTTTGCGGTTTTACAGGCTTATCTTTTCGCATACTGTAGAAGACAATGGGCCAACCGTTATAGCCTATTCCTGTTCTGCGAATCGCCAGACACCTCTGCTGTAAATCCAGAGGATAAAAAGGGCATCTGGTACGGGGACAATAAACCGGCCTTGGGAATACACCCATTTTTTGAAGCTGGTAAAATCTTGCTCTGGACAGGCCGAGCTTTTTCGCCATCTGCGTAACAGAGCAAACGGCCTTAAGATTATTATCTGACAACATTTTTATCCTTTAACCTCCGCTGTTTAGAAGGCAATGAAGTGTTCGCAATATGCTTTCTGCCCTTTTCTGTTATTATTCTGACAGATGTTTTGGCCTTGGTGATAAAGCTCTCTTTGAGCAGATAAGGCTCAACCACTCTTTGTATAGTCAAAGCCGGCAGTGATAATTTCGAACTTAATACCCCCAATGATGATCGGCCGCTTTCCAGCAGTACTTCAAGATAGGACCGATCCAATGTGTCCAAGCCTGCTTCATCGATTTGCAAATAACTAAAAGCTTCGTATGCATCGTCGGCGGTAATCACATTACGATCATGGCTTTTGGTTACATGCCAACAGGTTTGAAGATTTCTGTTAAGAGCTAATCGAGGAGTTTTCTTGGCCCCTTGAGCGATCATTTTTAGAACCTGGTCAGATTCATACTGCCATTTAAGAGCATTTGCTCTTTGGCGCACTATTTCCATAAGATCCTCTACGGAATAATAATCGAACCGGCAATATATCCTCATTCTGTTTCTCAGAGGGTCCTGAAGCTGGTATTCGTGTGTTGTTGCCAGGATTAATGTAAATTTTGCAAGCGGCATAACATGGGAGTACCTGGAAGCGATGTTGGCAGGCACATACAGATTTCCTTCAGAAATGGCCGTAGGGTACATTTATTCATACGCGGATCGGAAAGCTGAATTAACCTTTGCCAAATCAATCGTTTATGTTATCCTCTGAGCCTTTGATATTCAAGTTGTGCTTGGAGGATATTGATACCTATAGAAACGCCTTCTAATCAACCGGCCGAATGGCTTAGCTTGCCTGTAATTGCCACGAGTGCCCGGTTACTGTGCCGGGAGTTGACCCTGCAAAACGAATATCTCCGTTTGGAAAACAGGATCCTTAAGTCGAGACTCCCAGGTCGGATTCGATTTACTGATGATGAGCGAAGATCGCTTGTGGATGCTGCTCTGGCAATGGGTAGGAAGCTCATGGAAACAGTTGTCAGCATTGTCAAGCCCACTACAATCCTTACCTGGCAGCGAAGACTCGACAAGGCAAAGTGGGATTACTCCCAAAGAAGGAAGAGAAAGCCTGGCAGGCCCAGAATACCTGGGAATGTCGAGGAGCTGATCTGTAAAATTGCCAGAGAGAATGTCTGGGGTTACAAGAAGATCCAAGGGGAACTGAAGAAGTTAGGCATTGAGATTTCTAAAACCACCGTAGCCAACGTCCTGAGGAGAAACGGCTTGCCTCCGTCTCCAGATCACCAAGGCTTGACTTGGCGAGAGTTCCTGTCCAGACATGTGGACGTTTTTCTTTGCGCCGACCTCCTTACCAAAGAAATCTGGACTCTGAAAGGCATTCAGAGGGCATTCGTGTTCTTCGTCCTGCATCTGCGAACCCGTCGCATCCTGTTTGTCCACGCCACATTTTCACCTAATGCCGAATGGCTCAAACAGCAAGCCCGTCACGTCCTGTGGGAATGCGATGAATACGGCATTGAGCCTCGGTTCTTCCTCCATGACAACGACCGGTGTTATTCAGAAGGTTTTGACATCCTGCTGAAGAACACCGGCCTTGAGCCCGTTCGAACTCCGTACGAAGCTCCCAACGCCAATGCCTTTGCTGAGCGTTGGATTCGAAGTCTGCGTGAAGAATGCCTGAACCATCTCATTATCATGGGATTGGACAGACTCCAGTATGTACTCGATAAATACAAAGACTTTTTCAACCAACACAGGCCACATCAGGGTATTGGGAATTGCATCCCGGAACAGCTCGGTCACCAGATGGGTGACAAGACACAGGATGTTGATAGTAACTCGGTACATACGAGTGATATACGGTGTCACGAATTCCTGGGTGGATTACTGAAATCATACGTTCGAAGAGCAGCCTGAGCAACGTTGCTCCAAGAAAGCATGTCTCCAACTCGCAAGCAAGGTCGTGGGAATGGTTTGTGCTCGCCTGGGAGACAGTATGATTTGGAACTGAGAACCGACACAGAGTGGTTTTGTTGTTATCTGATCAAAATTACTCTCGCTTCATCCGAGTTGAAAGCGTTCGCAACCACTGGCTACTCACCCGAATTCTACCCAGATATTAGTTTTTGTACCTTACGACTTTCATAGGAGAAATCAATCTTTTTTGATAGATTTTTTGTGTGCAAGGATTATTTGTAACCGTGAACTATTTTTGTATAATGATAGCGAAGCAAAGCTGGTAGATGTTGATAACTATTTTGCCGTCATTTTCCTTTTTTTGTAGTTTTTAAAGATTGCTTTGAAGTGGAAGCTTAATGGCACTGCCGAGCACAGATACTAACGGCTATACAGACAATGTAAATACCGCAGCAAAGCTTTTTATGGAGTATGGGGACTTTATTCGTGCCGTCATTCGTTGCCAGGTTAAGAATGAGACCAAAGTAGACGATTTGTTCCAAGACTTTTTTCTCTCTCTTGTTGCCAATCCTTTGCCCGCAGACGTCAGAAACACCAAAAACTATCTCTATAGAGCGATAACCAACGATATTATGAACGCCGTTCAGCGAGCAGAGAACTACCAGAAGAACATGCTCAAATATTCTAAGCGTTTTAATTATCCTATCTATAAGAAAACACCAGAACAAGTTGTCATTGACGCAGAAGAGACAAATAGGATGTTCGATCTTATTGAAAAGCGGTTACGACGCAGCGAAGCTCAGGCAATTACTTTCCGGTATATTAGTAATTACAATATCAAAGAGGTAGCAATGAAAATGAATGTGAGCTATGGATCTGTCAGGAAGTATATTTACGTAGGACTCAGTAAAATCCGCCAGCTCTTGAAACTAACTGGAGGTGACGATAATGATCGCTCCAAACTATAATTCATTGTGTGTAGAGGCTAAGCTTTATTATTATGACTTTCTACGTGACGAAAACCGTGAACTTATTCCAGAGTCCATCGTTAACCACATGGAGCAGTGTCAACAGTGCCAAGAGCAGATAAACCAGCTTAAAGTTGTGTTATCGCAAACCGATGGTATCGAATCAGAGCAAGGGCAAGTCAGCTCCGCTATTACCACTATGCTGGAACTTCATTTCGCATATATTGGTAAGCGTGTAACTTGCAACACCGTCAAGCCTTTTCTCCCTGGCTTGTTAGACCCAGCCTTAGAGATTCGAATACCAACACCGATAACAGTACACCTTGATAATTGCCGACAGTGTGCCGAAGATTTAGAGACGATTCAAAAGCTCAATCTTGACCACAAACACTTATGCCGGTTAAGCCAGCTATTTGCTGAAGAGCCCGGTGAGGATAATATTAGCTGCTCACAAGCCAAGTCTGCTATCATTGCGGTTGTCTTCATGGCTTTACACGAAACCAACGAAGGAGTTTTGAAACACCTGTGCACTTGTCCTGATTGCCGCAAAATGTTATATCAATATAGAGAATCGGTTCGTAAAGATTTGCTGGATAGCAAAGAGGAACAAAAAGAATCCATATGCGAAGAAGTCTCAGCAACTGATATTTTTGACTATGCCGTTCCGTATGGTCTTGATCCCGCCGATGACCAGTATGCCAAATTCCGGGAATCCCTTACCTCGCATCTGCGTTCCTGCCCAACATGTTTGGCTAAAATACAACAGTTGCATGACACTGTGTATGGAATTGCCGAACAAGCCGAATCTGAGGTCGTTACAATATACCACATAGATAAATCTGCTAAAGCGCAATTGGCCAGTGAATCTGATGACCTTTATGCCGGTTTCCCGATAAGAGTAGAAATAGCAAACCGTGAAGATAAAGAGGACGTTGAGCAGCCCCTGCCAACTATCGATTTTACTACTGCATTGAAACGTAAAGTATCAGCAATGAATCTAAAACCATTGGTCAAAATCGGCATTACGGTTGCGGCTGTTATATTGATAGGGTTCGCTCTACTGCTCAATACACCAACTGCCAAAGCTGTTACGATAGACCAGATTTACAAGGCCATTGAGAAAGTTAAAAATGTCTATATCTCAAGTTTTGTCCCTGATAAAACAGAACCTACACAAGAACTTTGGATATCACAGGAAGCAGGTATCTATATAACCAAGACCAGTGAGCAATTAGTCGTTTGGGATGTTCTCAAGGAAATAAGAAAAGTAAGGTACGTGGATACTGCCGTAACCGATACAACTCCATTGACAGATGATAGCGTCGCCAGTATCGAGAGGAAAATGAGTGGTTCTTTAGGTTTAATGCCATTCTATGACATATCCGAAATTGCCCCAGATGCTGAATGGAGCCAGGTAACCGACGAAGCGTTAAAAACTGCGGAAAGGGACACCGAGGTTTATGACCTAACATGGGTTCGCAAACAGTACGGGGGCTCTGACAAATTCCTGAAATGGCGAGTCTTTGTAGATTCCAGAACGAAGCTTCCTCAAAGGACTGAATTTTATGAAAAATTACCTGCTGGCACTACATATGATTTGACATCGGTCAAGAAGGTTGAATATCTAAGCGATAACGAAATACAAAGTGTAATTAAAGATGTCGGATTTTAGTCGTTGTTGGTTTTAACTGGCTGCCAAAAAGGACTTTTGTTTTTATAGTCCTCGGCTATTTTTTCAACAAAAGAATCATTAGCCTTTTTTCGGCTGACGTGTCCATCCACAAATCCAATGTTGATGGTCCTATTTGGATGGCGGCCATTTATGGCATCTCGTTCCTGACCGGGCCATAAATTCTTTTTCTTGTTAATCTCAAGGCCGGGTACATAAGCAGCATCTTCTATAGTACTACCAAGAGAGACAGGGGGAACATCTGTAACATGCCACCAGCTGATTATACTGTAACCGCTGTCAACTATCAGCAGAGTCCGGCCGGGATGTTGTATATCACTGCTGCTTAAAGGCGTTCCAACAAATTGCTTCCTGCGGCTTTTTATATCGTCGGAACTCTTACATATAGAGTTGTTCACACCATAATTTCCACACAGCACGTTATTTTTAAGCTTCGTATTCTTTACCTTTCTGGACGGACACCAGATAACTGAATCTTTGTCGAAGTCTTTTCTTGAATAATCAATGATATGATTAAACCACCACCATCCCCTTCTGTCGTATTGAAAATGTCCAGGATAACCTCCGGGTGGCGGTTCCAGAAGAGTGTCATCAAGAGCATAAGGAAAAGTTTGGTTTTCGGTTTCATACATAGTCAGACCAAGAATTAATTGCTTAACGTTTGAGCTACATATAATCGCTTTGGTGTGCTGTCTCGAATTTTGTAATGAAGGTACTGATATAGCTATAAGAAGTGCAATTACCGCGATCACTACAAGCAATTCGATAAGCGTGAAGCCTGCGCATTTCATAAATTTTATTCTATGGCTGTTCTTCTGAGGAGTCAATATAGAACAGCAATAAAAAAAAGCAGATGGGAATTTATCTCACCTGCTTCTTCTCTTGCTACCTCAGCAAGTTAGTTAATCACACGCGCGCATATAGTAACACGTCCATTCGCCCGTTATATAACAGGCCCAAGGGTCATAAGGGTCTTCTATACAGGGGCTTTCTGCGGAGCTAAGCATTTTGGAGCTGTAGCAACTGCCACTCGCGGCTTCTTCGCAGCCGTACCTTGTAGGGTAATATTCGTAGGAACCCTCGCACCCACCACCAACATAGTCACAATAATCTACATCGTATTCCTGCAAGAGATTAGTGCACGAATAGCCGGAGCCGCCGATTATTGCTCGAAGCTCACCATCGTCGATATCAATAAATTTGCCTGCGATTGGGCTATCGGAAATCAAAAGAGCTGTACCTTCGGTCCAATCCATGCCAAAGAAATCAACGTCGGTGCGATAGTAGAACTTATCATTTGCCAAATCTATGCTACACACATACCTATCATCAATATCCCCAAGCACGATGAAATGATTCTTTTTTGGAATATGCAGGATTACATCGCGACCATACAGACTCTTAAGCGTTTTGATGTCGAGCTTAACGGCACGGCAATAGAGGCCCAGCCCCCGTGCAAATTGCTTCATTGCATAAAGACTTGTAGTTTTATCTGGTTCACTTACCAGTTGGGCAAGCTGCCGGTCAGTAGCATTTTTGCCTAACCGCGAAGCAGCATACTTTAACGCTGCCGTCGCACAGTTTTGCGGCTGTATACCTTCGGATGCTGCATAAGCCAATCTCTCAGCTAAGAGCAGGTCCGTATTAACAGTGTGCGAGTAGAGGTACATTGCAGACTTAGCGGTAACGTTAGAGCGATACTCTACCAATGCATCAGCTTCATACTCAACGTTAAAACTCCAAGGCATAGGAGCATCGCCGCTGATCCTGGTAAAGCTCCAAAAGTCGCTG
>Ga0315544_1000411_pt1 | contig 41032 bp, 34 predicted proteins | sample SalMarSW160130MG_2_FD_202543 | JGI IMG/M metagenome (GOLD analysis project Ga0315544, IMG submission 202543) | Salt marsh sediment microbial communities from the Plum Island Ecosystem LTER, Massachusetts, United States - Salt Marsh Sediment SW1601-130 ... | reverse complement strand
GGCTCATCCTATCCTGGGGCTGAATCAGGTCCCAAGGGTCCGGCTGTTCGCCGGTTAAAAGGGTACGCGAGCTGGGTTCAGACCGTCGTGAGACAGGTCGGTCTCTATCCACCGTGGGCGTAGGAGACTTGAGAGGGACTGTCCCTAGTACGAGAGGACCGGGACAGCGGAACCGATGGTGTACCAGTTGTTCCGCCAGGAGCACCGCTGGGTAGCCAAGTTTCGTCTGGATAAGCGCTGAAGGCATCTAAGCACGAAGCCGTCCTCAAGACGAGGTCTCCACATCAGGCCCCTCCGAGACGAGGAGGTTGATAGGCCGCAGGTGTAAGCGCAGCAATGCGTTCAGCCGAGCGGTACTAATCGGCCGAATGCTTATGTGGCACACACCCTGTTCACTTGTCAGGAGCTATTGGGGCTGATACAGAGATCCAGGTGGCACATGGCGGAGGGGAAACACCCGTTCCCATCCCGAACACGGCAGTTAAGCCCTCCTGCGCCGATGGTACTAGTCTGGTGACGGACTGGGAGAGTAGGACGCCGCCTGGTCTTTCTTTTTCGCCCCGTGACTCCGAGCCTTCCGATCAGTACCTCCCGAGCAGCCCGCGGTCCTTCGCCACCCGCTCCGACCAGGCGAAGAACAGGACGCCGATCAGCACGTACCCGAGCGCGTTCAACCCCAGTTCCAGGAAGCCCGCGGAAGCGACGACAGATCCGATCGGCCTCGGATCGACCGCCGTCGACTTCAGCAGCGCGACCCCGCGAGCGAACGGCAGCACGGACGCGATGGCCCGAAAGGTCGACGAGGCTCCGTCGAAGGACGAGAAGCCCAGCCCGAGGAAGAGGACCTGGAAAAGGAACGGAAGCTGCCCGGTCCGCTTGAACAGGAGCGTCAGCCCCCCGAGGAGGACCGCGAAGCCGTAGACGCCGACCAGGAGGACGAGGAAGATCAGCAGCCCGGCGGGCGTGAAGGCGATCCGCACGCCGGCCGTCGCGGTCAGCAGGAAGAAGAGCGGGATCACGCGCAAGACGTCGATGAGGAACGTGGACAGCAGCCGGGCGCCCAGGACGAGAAGGAACGGATGGGGGGCGAGAAACAGCTGCTCGAGCGTTCCCTCCTCGACGCCCTCCCGGAGGTAGTTGCCGATCGAGCTGAGGACCATCGACGCGAAGTAGAATGCGAGGAACCCGACGACCTGGGACGTGGCGAGCCGTTGGAGGTCGGCGGCGTCGACCTCCCCGACGATCGAACGGATGCTGAAGTGGACGCCGACGAAGACGAGGTAGAACGTGAGGACATCGGCCGCGGTTCCCAGCGCGTAGCGTCGGAGGAGGGTCAGTCGGTGGGAGAACTCGGCGGTGAGCAGGCACGCGATCCGCTTCATGTCTCGTCGTCCCCGGTCATTCGGACGAACACGTCCTCCAGCGACGGCTCCTCCCGTCTCACGGAGAGCAGCTGGACGCCGGCCTCTTCGAGCATCCGCAGGACGGCGTAGACGCGATCGGTCGCTTCATCGCCCGCTGAGAGGTCGACCGAGACGCGAACGGCGTCGTCGCCCGCTTCGACGGTGGTCCCCGGTTGTCCCGCGAGGCCGGCTCGTATCTCGGGGCTCAATGCTCCCGCGCACTCGATGTGACACAACGGGCGGCCGAAGAGCCCCCGAAACTCGCGAACGGTTCCCACCCTGAGCAGCCGTCCGTCCCGGATGATCCCGACGCGATGGCAAAGGCTCTCCGCCAACTTCATGTTGTGCGTCGTGAGGAGGACCGATCTCCCGTCCTCTTCGACAAGGCCGCTCAGGACCGATTCGATGGTCCGTGCCGAGGCGACGTCCAAGCCGAGCGTCGGCTCATCGACGAGAAGGATCGAGGGATCGGCGATCAGGGCGCAGCACACGGCCAGCTTCTGCTGCATTCCGCGCGAGAGCATTCCCGCCAAGCTCGTTCGCTTCGGTGAGAGGTTGAAACGCTCCAGGAGCGCTCGGCCGCGCGGCGCCACCTTCCGGCGTGAAAGGCCGCGAAGCCTCGCGTAGTAGAGGAGGTTCTCCCACGCCGTGAGGTTCCAGTACACGTTGCGGTTTCCCTCCAGCACGGCGCCGAGCAGGCGCCTTCGCCGGGCCTGACGAGGGGACAGTCGGGCGGCTCCCAACCGCACGTCTCCGGACGTGGGCCGGATCAGCCCGCAGATCATCTTCACCGTCGTCGTCTTCCCGGCGCCGTTCGGGCCGAGCAGCCCAAACACTTCGCCGGCGCGGATCTTCAGGCTGAGACCCCGAACCGCGTGGGTCGCCCGTCGATGGAGGACCCCGCGGGCGTACCGCTTGCTGATCTCTCGAAGCTCGACCATCGAGACGGACTCCTCGCCGACCTTCTTCGCCAGAACGTCCATTGGCTCATGGTACACAATCCGCGTTTCCCGGGGAAACAAGGCGGCCTTCCATGAGCGCGCCCCGTGAGCCTGTTGGGTCCTGGATCGGTCCAGCGTACACTTCGCTCTGTGCACACGAAGGCTCCGTCGAAGGGCTCGCGCGATCCGGGCGACCGCGTCACCCTCCTCGGCGTCCTGTGGAACGTCGTTCTGTTCGCGGTCAAGCTGGCCGTCGGCTGGCTGACCGGGTCGGCAGGGCTGGTCGCCGACGGGATCCACTCGGCGTCGGACATGGCGACCGATCTCGCGGTCCTCGGCGGGATGCATCTGGCGCGGCGCAAGGCCGACGCGGAGCATCCGTACGGCCACGGCCGGTTCGAGACGCTGGCCGGCGGGATCGTCGCCGGCGCGCTGGTTCTCGTGGGGGCGTTTCTGGCGTGGGAGGGGATCGCCGCGCTGTATCGAGGGGAACCGAGCTACCCCGGGGCCGGTGTGGTCGCCGTCGCGCTACCATCGATTGCCGTCAAGGAGTGGTTGTACCGTCGGACGGTGCGGATCGCACGGGACGTCGACAGCGCGGCGCTGCAGGCGAACGCGTGGCATCACCGGTCGGATGCGCTGTCTTCGATCGCCGTCCTCGCCGGCGGGATCGGGGGGCTGGTCGGCTTCGGGTACGCCGATCAGCTGGCCGGAATGATCGTTGGGCTGATGGTCGTGGCGGCGGGCGGGCGGACCCTCCTGCGCGTGCTGCACGAGCTGACGGAGGGCGGGCTGGCGCGGCGGGAGATCGAGACGATCGAGCGGGCGATCGCGGACGTGGCGGGCGTGCGCGACTGGCACCAGCTCCGGGGGCGGCGGGTCGGTCGGGAGACGTTCGTCGATGTGCACGTCCTGGTCGATCCGACCCTCTCCCTATGGGACGCGCACGACATCTCCATGCGCGTCGAAAGCGGGATTCGGGAGGCGTGCCATCGCGCGGTGAACGTGATCGTCCACGTCGAGCCGGACAGCCAAGGGCTCGCCGAGCATCAAGCCGAGCACGACGGGGCTAGAGGCTGAGGCCGCCGCGTTCGAGGTAGAGAAGCCGCTCCTTCAGCGGAAGACCGCCGCCGAAGCCGACGAGATGACCGTCCTTCCCGACGACGCGATGGCACGGGATGACGAGCGGGATCGGGTTGGCGCCCACGGCCTGCCCGACGGCGCGGAGCGCCTTCGGGTTTTCGATCCGGCTCGCGATCTCGGCGTAGGCGACCGTCTCGCCGTACGGGATCTCGCGCAGCTCGTCCCAGACGCGACGTTGAAACGGCGTGCCGCGGATGTCGAGGTCGAGGGAGAACTCGCGCCGCTCGCCGCGGAGGTATTCGTGGATCTGGTCCAGCGCGGGCTCGTTCGGCGGATCGTCCGGGAGGACGCGCGCGTGGAGGCGCGCCTCGAGCTCGTCGAAGGTCGTCGGGTTCAGCTCGATCCACCGCAAGCCAACGGCCGAGGACAAGACGCGGAACGTCCACCCCTCCCAGCTGAGCGTGCTACCGTACAGCTTCTCGGGGAGCGGTTTCGGGCGTCGCGGCACGTGGACCTACCTTTCGCTTCGGGTCCGATCAGAGTAGTTCGGCGGCCGTCCGAAGTCAATCGCGATCCGGACCTCGCCCGGGCCCTAGGGCTCTTCGAACCGGGCGACGCGGTACGTCTCGATCGTCGGGTACGGCGCCTCGCGCCAGCGGTCGGCGGGAAGGCCGGCCTTCTCGCTCAGGTGGGAGAGGAAGTCGACCGGATCGGGGAACGCCTCCCAGACCTCGGGAAGGTAGGTCGACGTCGCGTCATCGATGGTCAGGATCACGCCGTCGACCCCCGGTTCGAGCTTCGCGATCAACTCGTCGGGATCCGCGAACTCGAGCGGCTCAGACGGGGTCAATACCGAGATGGAAATCCGGATGTCGTCGATCTCCTCCGGGACGACGGCGGGGAACCGTTCGTCCTCCGTCGCCGCGAGGACGGTGTTCCGAAGCACGTTCCGGTAGAGCGGCTCGTGGGCGTCGAACGCGTCGATCATGCAGCCTCGCAGCGCGCCATCGAGGGTGAGGGTGACGAACGCGCTCTCCGGGCGGAGGAGGCGCGGCGGGAGCGTCGTCTCGTCGACCTCGATCGTGCCGTCGCCGGCCGCCGCGGCGGCGAGCTGCTCCCTTGCCAGCCGGAGCAGCTCGGCCCGCTCCGTCGCGTCGAGTCGCTGCGGACCGGGTTGGATGAAGAAATACCAGATCAGGAAGACGGCGATCGCTCCGAGGAGAAAGCGCCAGTTCGAATGCCGCTTGGGGACGTCCATGTCGATGACCATAAGGCAGCGCGAACCCCGGTTCAACTTCGACGGATCCTGTCGCTGCGGCGATTCGCGCCGTATACTCTGCGAATCCGTCGAAGGGGGGAACATGGCAAGCAGGCTGGTCGAGCGGTTCTGTTCGATGGTTCGGATCGACAGCGAGTCGGGCAACGAGGCGCGGTTCATCGAGGCGACCAAGGGGCTGCTCGAGGCGGAGCTGTCGGCGACGTGCGTCCTCGACGCGCACGGGAACCTGATCGCGAAGATCCCGGCGAAGGGGGCGGCCGGTGCGGCTCCGATCTTCCTCGCGGCGCACGCGGACACGGTGAAGCCGGGGGTCGGGATCGAGCCGATCGTCGAGGACGGCGTCATCCGATCGAAGGGGGAGACGATCCTCGGCGCCGACGACAAGGCCGGCCTGGCGGCGATCGTCGAGGCGGTGCTGACGGCCGAACGGAGGCCGCCGGCCGAGGTCGTCGTCACGCTCGGGGAGGAGGTCGGACTCGTCGGGGCCCGGAACCTCGATCTCTCCCTCCTCGACGCGAAGCGAGGGGTCATCGTCGACGGCGAGGCGCTGAACGAGGTGATCATCGGCGGCCCGACGCACGCGTCGGTCGACGTGGAGATCGTCGGGAAGGCGGCCCACGCCGCGGATCCCGAGAACGGGATTTCCGCGATCCGGGTCGCGGCCGAGGCGATCACCCGGTTCGAGGAAGGGAAGCTCGACGAGGAGACGGTCGCCAACGTCGGGACGATCCACGGCGGGATGATCCGAAACGGGGTCCCTGGGCGGGCGACGATCGAGGCCGAGTGTCGGAGCCTCGATCACGACAAGTGCCTGAAGCAGGCGGAGAGGATGAAGGCGGCGTTCGAGGAGGCCGCCTCCGCAGTAGGGGCGACGGCGAACGTGCGGGTGCGGATCGAATACGAGGCCTCGAGGACGCCGGAGGATTCGGGGATCGTCCGATTGGCGCGGCAGGCGATCGCGGCCGTGGGGCTGGACCCCGAGACGGACGTCATCCTCGGCGGGACCGACGCGTTGATCCTCTCGGGCCGCGGCTTGGAGACGGCCGTCCTCGGTACCGGGGGGAAAGCGGCGCACTCGACCGACGAGCGGATCCGCGTGGCGGACCTCGAGAAGGTGAGCGAGATCCTCCGCAACCTGCTGGAGATCGCCGCGGAGGACTAGGTCGCAGATGCGGATGGGCACGGACTTCCGCGGTTGACCGCCCGAAGCGGCGCATGTAGAATTCGTGATACTGCTAAGCCGACCTCGTGTTTGTGAATCCTTGGATTCGCAAACCGAGAGCAACCCGCAGGGTTGCCATTCCTCGGTAGCTCAATTGGCAGAGCGCTCGGCTGTTAACCGAATGGTTGTAGGTTCGAGTCCTACCCGAGGAGCCAGTCTCCAGTTTCCTTCCCAATCGCGACTGATGCAAAGGGCTCTCTGTAGGTAGGGACTACGTTTTCGGCAAACACATCGCAGTTCGATGCTAGCCAGTTGATGTGCCGAGCCTGATCTTCGGGTGATTCGAGAGAATACAGTTCAGGACCGCGCTCCAGGAGTTCTAAGGTTCGTTGCGCGTTGTACACATCTGGCTCATGCGTAGAGGACAGGCGCTCGATCTCACCTTGGACGGTGGCCAGCTTCTCCCGTAGCCGATCGTCGAGACCGCTCCAGAACGATTCCTCGATTCGACCCTCCATCTTGTCCAGGTACACGTTCTGCCTCTGGTCGATGAGTCGTTGCTCTTCGCTCTTCAGTTGAAGAACCTTGGCTCTTCGCATCCGCTTCCGTTCTTCTCCTTCGTTTTGCAGCTGCCTGAGAAGCTCGTCGACGATCTCGCGGGAAATCCAGGCGCCCTCGACCACGGACTGAAGCTCCTCTGTCAGCGCCTCCTGTCGTCGCCAGGGCTGCTCGCACTTGCCTCGGCTCTGCGTGCAGTGGTAGTACACGTACTTCCCCTTCTTGATCTCCGCGGTGAGCTGGCAGCCGCAATACCCACATCTAAGAAGCCCTCTGAAAGGGAACGTCCTGGTCTGCCCTCTAGGCGTCGCCTTGCCTTGTAGACGCTCTTGGACTCGGTCAAACAGCGCCCTAGTCACAAGCGGCTTGTGGTTTCCAGGGAACAGCTTCCCACACCATAGTATCGTGCCGTGGTAGAAGGGATTGGTGATCAGATGGTGGAGAGTTCCCTTCCCGAGTGTGCCCCCATAGCGTGTTCTGAGGCCCAAGTCGCGAGCGCGCTTCACGAGTGTGGATAGGGAGATGAGCTCATAAGCGTACACCTCGAAAACTCGTGTCACGATTGGCCCCATGATGGGATCGGGCTCAACCGTCTTGTTCGTGGTGTTGTTGAGATAACCTGTCGGGGCCGGTCCAGGCCACCCTCCGCTCAGTACCTTCGTTTGGGCTGAGTCCCTGACCCTCTCACCGGTCTGGGCGCTGGTTAGCCTCGCGATCCCTGCCGACATATGAATCATGAAGCGCCCAAGCGCGCCATCCGTGATCCCCTCTGTTACGGAGTGGAGGCGGACGTTTTCCATGCTGATGAGAGCAGCGTAGTCAACTTCGTTCCGCCATAGACGATCCAACTTGTAGGTGAGCACGCCGATCGTACCGGGTTGATCTCGAAGGAATTCAAGCATGAGGTCGTACTGCGTGCGTCCAAGCTCGAACGCGCTATCTGTTTCCTGGAACCACCGGATGATGCTCAGATCATGGCCATCCGCATAGTCCTGCAGCAACCGGCGCTGTGACTCAGGCGACAACTGCTCTTGATCTCTGGTTGAGACGCGGATGTACGCAACAGATGGTTCCATTAGTTGCCCTCCGAGGGAGACTGTACCTCTTCAGGGAAGGCGGCATCAATTGCCCGATGTACTCGCTGCTCCCGATGAGCGGTGAGTGACTCTTCTGGCCGATACTTCGCGTCCATCTCCTCAAGGAACAGGACATAGCCGCGAAGATTCTCAACAGCCTCACAGTGAATAGCTGTCGAGTCAATGCTCTGGCTGCGCAGGCCCTCCTTATCGCAGCAGACCTCTACACTGCTTGCTCCCGATACTCTGCATTCCTCATTGCCGCTGGTTTGCTCTCTCACTCCTTTCAACACCTCTTGATCTGACTGGCAGAGAGGCGTCTGTGAAAGGTTGTGAGGCTCCAACTGCCAATTTTCGATCCATGGTATAAGTTCTCATAATGAACTCTCCATTTCTAGTACATCGAAAAATTATACCAGAAAAATAGCTAGGTTGCAAGTGCTGAGAACGCAGCAGCGCCCCTAAGTCAAGAGTTTGAATCCACTTCGTATCCGGGGCCAATGCCATGCCCAGATGCTGCGGGATGGTTCAGCTAGGCGTTTTCGATATGCCACGCGAGTGTACGCAGGGTGGGGGGCTCCATTCATCACGTCACTTCCAGTTGCATCAGTCTCAGGAGCAATCAATAATGGAAAGGGTAAAGGGGGAAGACCGCAGGCACGGCTTCTCTGCGTAGTCCTTGGAGAAAGGGGCTGTCCCATGTGTGTAACATTGTCCTACGACCTCACGGACGTTGAGCCCAACGAGCGGACCTACTTGCGTTCGATGCTTGAGCGTTTTGCATGGAAGCGGCGTGGTGGTTCAGTATTCCGATACGAAGATGATGAGTACGACGATTGGCTCAACCGAATCGTCCCATCGCTCATGTTCTTCCGATCCTACATCGTTGCTCATGGTATCACTCTGACTAGGTTCACGATTGATGCCAACAGCACCAGCTTCATTGATACGAGTGATGAAACAGATCAACTAGGAAGCCCTCCATGCAAGGGCGGCCTGTTGCCTCTAGTGGAACCGACAAACACTCAATCGGCGGAGGCCCTCATCAGGGAGTTCGTCGACGCAGCGATCGAGGCGAGCAAACCGCACTAGCAGAGTGCTGAGCGAAGCGATCCTGTCGGATTCCCGTTGGGCTGACAGACTTGATAAGTGACATGCTGTCCTATGCTGTTGCCGACGCACCTGACGAGGTGAGGCAGGCAGCTCATTTGGTGTAATATGGGCCATGCGGATGCTCGGACAAGGCCCCGTGTAACTCTTCGTCAGAAACTTTCACGCTGAGAATCGGCTAGAGTGAGATAGGAAGCTGATTTGTCGAGCTGCTCGGCTCGAATCTCTTGACAATCAGAAAGTTATTGGCTAAAATCAACCAATAACCTTCACAGAGGGAGCCGATCATGCCCGGAGGAAGACCGACGACGGCAGACGTACTAAGTATGAAGCAGGCTCGGAGTATGGTGTCCCATCTGCGAGACCACGACCGGCTGAGAGACGCCGCTCTGGTCGCTCTGGCATCGGGATACGGCCTTCGCATCGGTGATGCGGTCTCCCTGCCTTGGAGGGCGCTCTTAGACGATACAGGGGGCATCCGGCAGACCGTCCGGCTTACCGAAGAGAAGACACGCCACCAGCGAATCGTCCATACCTTCCCGTTTGTGGCCAAGACGATACGGGAGTGGCAAGAGGAATGCGGCCTAGTCGACCTTGACGAGCCGATTGTGCCCGTCTCGACAGTGACTGGATGGCGGATTGTGAAGCGAGCGGCCGATGAAATGGGTATGAAAGGAAACGTCTCCCCTCATTCCTTGCGGAAGGCGTTTTGTGACTTTGCGTATCGACAGACGCGCGATCCTGTGCTGACGTGTGACGTGACTGGGCACGCGAACCCGGCAAACCTCATGCGCTACATAGGGCGAGAGAGGCAAGCGGTCGAAGATGTGTGGGCGGACATGATGAAGGCGGCTAGGAAGCTGTAGGGGCGTGAGTAAAGGCAACTCTAGTTGATGGACTCTCACGGTGAGGTGGCAGTTCCGGGCAAAGCTCAGGGTCAGGTGCTGCCCGTATTGGGTGCGTAGAATGGAGTTTTCTCAATCCTGGGACATCTGCAGGGCACTGCTTCGCGCAAGCCGGGGTTCGGAGTGACTTGCGAAGTCGAGACGACTTGTGTAGTGCTGAGAAGAAGAAATACGGCAACGGGGTCGGAGTGAAGTGATCCTCTGAACACTGGGCGCCAGCAGCCAAAGCGATGGATCTGCGCACCCGGAAAGAAGCTAGGAGTCAACAGGCAAGGCTCAACCGGTTGCCGACAAGGCCGTCGCGGCGGTCCCGCTACGGTGGGTCCGGTAAGAGCCACCCTTCTGAGGCCCCGTCATGGATGATCTCGTTTATTTCCTCCATTGGGACATTGTAGTATTCGGCTGCTGCCTCCTTGACTGCTTCATTGTACTCGGTGGAGTCGGGATTCAGATCCTGGGTAGCAGCTATGTCGTAGTAGATTTTCTGCCGCGTCGAGTGTGATAGCTCTGGCGAGTCAGACAGACTTGACACCAACCACGCAATGAGGGCAATCACCCCCAACACAACCCAGACCGCTGTGGGGACTTTCTTGTTACTGTCTCCTCTCTTGAGGGCCTTCCTGGCTGGTCGTCCCAGTCCGTACGAAGCCGACCTATCGTCAACCGAACCTTGATAAGCTGACGATATTGCAGTCGGGCGCTTGAGAGCGGCAGCGTAAGCCCGGCGTCTCTCCTGCTCTGACTTGCTTGTGCCTTGATACCTGAATCGGTTCCCGCCTTTGGTTCGCCAGCCTAACTTGACGAGTTCATCGACCAGCGCAGTACGTAGAAGCTCCCTCCACTGCGCAAGCGATAACGATGATGGTAGGTTCTCAGGTGGCAAAGCCCTCCCGATAACGACGTGCACCTTGTTCCAGGCGCTCCACAACACGAACCCCGGGGCGGTTCCTTTGTCGATCTCCAGAGCCAGCTTGGCAGCGTAGTCCTTGACTGACTTGATGGAGGTTGCATCGCCTTTCGAATCTGCACTCATCGCATACCTCCCGTCATTCCAGCTGCACCACAGCAGTGTAGTGAACTACACACTCAGAAGACAAGCCCTCGCCCCCGTCAGGGAGCTGGCGGAAACTGCTTGCTGCGAGGAGAGATCGGCATCAGCGAAGCTAACAGCAAATAGCTCTCCTCCTCTGCGTAGAACGAGCGGGAACACCGTTTGGAAGAATGATTGGCAGATCTGTTGTCGATGCTTGTACTTGGCAAGTCGTCAAATCGACACCTCGCTACCGTCTCCCATTGCGAAGAAGACGTTCAACTGGATTTGTCGCGGCGTAAGGTTTGACCGCATTTCTGCCCTCTGTAACGCCCATGCCATAAGTGTTTTCGAAGGGGGGGAATTGCGCAGAACGCTAAACACCCATTTTGGGACCCAATTCACCACTGTCTCCTCCCTCGGCCAGGGACCATGTCTCGGAGCCAGCTTGGCATGAGCCAAGTCCTAGCAGATCGCTACCGTCCCCCCTCGTTCAGTGGTGTCCAGTCGTTGCTGCCAAGCCTGGAAAGAGCGATCAAGGCCCTCAGAGACCGAAGAACAGCCACGTCTCGGTTGGAGGGAGAAGACAGCGCCTAGCACTGGGTGAATCGGGAAGCTAACAAGAATCGGCTCTCTTGCTCTGCGTGGAATGAGTGGAAAGGCAGTTGGGTAAAGGGATTAAGCGATTGGCTGCGGTCTGAAATCCTAGCAAGTTCCTAGGGCTGCCTTCTTGTCTGCCCGGATGAACCTGTGGCGTTCTCCACACGTATCGACAAAGCGTGTCGTGCTTAGCGCACGAATTGCCGAGGTTTGATGTGAACTCCCTTGACATTTGATTAAGGATATCGTATAATATAAGTAGCCGAGATAAGCAGTCATTAGGTGGTGAGAGGCGGGGCTTTACTTACCGCCTCTTACCAAGGAGAAGAGAATGGAATATCGGGGGTTCTTTGACGTGCCTCAACCGTGGGAAAATGAGACCGGCAGCCGGCGAACGCTGCTTAAAAACCGCACTTCCCGAGTTGATCTACGGGATTGGAGGAGTATCGGATTGCCGACGGCGGCATGTTTCGCACCGTCGGGTATGATCCATCCGCGTGCTGGCGGGGGTGGTCGTTCAACGTCTTGGCATCATCAGAAGACGCACGGCTCCCACCCGACCCTCTGGCTTGGTGCCTCGTGTGCGGGTCAGAACAAACCGGCTGAATACAAACCCGGGTCCTCTTCGGAGGACAAGCAAGGCCTTGTCAGCAGGTACAGAAAAGCGTCTTCAGTAGCCTATGGCAACACGAGATTGCGAGGAGAGTACCAGCCAAGGATCTTTCGATCCATTGGTAGACACCGAGAGCGGGGGCATTACGATACGATGTGCCGGATAATTGTCAGCTTCAAAACACGAACTCTGGAGAAAGAAGGCTGTAACAAGAACATGTTCTCAGACCCCATTGAGGCATAAGAGAAACATTAGTCCTCAGTTACATACACAGGAAGCTCCGGGAGTAAAACGGGTGGGAGGGTATTGCCTTGCGGCCAAGACAGAGACAATCTTGCAAGAAAAGCAAACAGCAAAACGCCATCTCTATCTACATGTAGGTACCGTCTGCAAATTATAAGGAAAACATTCCGTCTGTGCTCTCGGCCCACACTGCGCCACAGGTCCATCAGCTAAATGTTCATCATTATAGCCATGAAGGCAATTGAGGCAGTCTCTCAGTAAGCAGGTATCTGCACTCAGCGACATCACGAATCGGCTCTGGAATCCGAGACAAGTCGGAAACCGGTCAGGTGAATTGGGTGGATTGGCGCCTCTCCGTGTAGTGGGAATCTCTTTATCTGAGGGGGTAGTTCGCCACTTGGAGGCGCAACGTCGGCAGGGCCGTTCGCGGTTGCTCGCCACAGCTTGCCCTTGTTGTCGTGCTACGGTGGATTGGTCGTGCAAGAGCCCTCAGAGAACTCCGGAGGCTTGCCATGCAGGTACACGTCATGCTCGTGAGGCCGTTTGCACAGCATCAAGGCCCCTGGCAAGCTGCCCGCTCAGAGCGACCCTGGGCACGTTCGACTTCCACAGACAGCGCCGTTCAGGCCAGCTAGTGAATGTCTATCGCGAAGCCGAAGCTTATCAGATCGGTTGTGTCTCGCGATCCAATCTCGAAAAGCAGTTGGACCGACTCGGAGATCGGGATGCTGATAGCGCCTGTGTAGAGCAGGCTGAGTTCACTCGTCCCGTCCCCGGGGCTATCCAAGGGGTAGAGGACTCGCACGATTCCCGATAGGAATGACAGCGTGTAGTAGGCTGTCGCTTCGAGTCCCCAACCCAACTTGCCTGGCGTGTAGAATTCGCAGCTGTGTCCGACGCCGAGTCCTAGTGCCGCGAGGTCATGTACAACAGAGACCTTGACTTCTCCTATAACTCCCATCGGCTGTAGGTCTCCTTCAGACATGTCGTCGGTCCTGTAGCTCTCGGATAGCTCTTCAGAAGCGAAAAGCCAGAACCCCGATCTGATCCTGAGATCCACGGAATCTGTCAGGCCCACACCCAGAGAAGCTTGAGGCATGAATACCCCGATTTGCTCGTCATCCCCGATGGCTGACAGCCCAAGGACTGCTCCGACATTGCCCTTCCCAAGAGTACTCGCTGTCTGGAACATGCTAAACCAGATCGGCCAGCACCCCGTGACGCAGCATGCCAAGAGCACGACAGACAACACGCTAAACAACGGTCTCACGTAATGCGCAGCTTTCGTTCCCCGCCGCTCACGGATGAACATGGCAATCACCGCTCTCAGACTACAGCTTCCTAACGCCGCAGATCAAGTGAGGATCGTAGTCAAGAGGAAGACCTGCAACATATGTAAGCCCTCTTCACCTTCTTGCTAGGCTGGTGTACGATTAGACGGGGGGGCTGGAGGAGAGGGATGAAATACGAAGATCTCTATCTCTGGGTGTTGCTTGGCTTGGTGTTCGTCGTGCTACCGCTGGCATTGCTTGGTGTTACTGGGGCACGTGCCACAGCGGTCTCTGAGGCGATCAAGACCGGCGAAGTCATCCTCGGGATGAGTAAGGCCGAGGTTCGGAGTTCGTGGGGGGAGCCCGATAGCATTACGGAGAGCCTCTACTATGTCGCGGTTCCCGCTGAAGATGAGAGTACGACCGTCTTTGGCTCCTTGGTCTGGCGTATTACACATCCCTACAAGACTGAGCCTGTGCCAATCAAACGTGAAACGTGGGACTATCGGAACCCGGACCGCGAAGTGGTGTTTGAGAACGGACAAGTTGCTTCAGTGACGCGCCTTGTCAGATAATCGCGCGAGCACAGAGCTCACTGGTTCCTGGCTTCTGCATCAGGCCCGTGCATGCGGGGGTGAGCAGCAATAGGCCTCTGGCTTGAACGCAATCAGTCCCACCTACCTGGACGGGCCCCAAACATGATCGTGCGCTGGGCGAAGAAGTGGCTCTGCTGTTCGAAGAGCGTCCACCACGGGGAGCCAGAGCCCCCTCTTGAGGGGGCTTTCTTTGTTGCTGCGTCCTACCTGTCCTGCTGGATGCGTGGTAGACTCAGCGCATGCTGACGCGTGACGAAGCGCACGAGGTCGATCTCACCGTCCCGACGCTGGGCGAGGCGACGGTCCGATCGCCGCTGAAGCTGTCGACCATCAAAGGGGATCGGATCTACAACTTCGTCGGTGACGACGAGCGCGTCCTGATGGAGGCGCTGGCGAAACCGGGACGGGACGGTGCGCCGTCGAGCGCCTTCGAGCGGGCCGGGCCGCGCGAGCTCCTGTACTTCGAGCCGGAGGGCCTCAAGGCGGGCATCGTGACCTGCGGCGGCCTCTGCCCCGGGATGAACAACGCGATTCGAGCGGCGACGCTGGAGCTGCTCAATCACTATCGGGTTCGCGAGGTCCTCGGCTTCCGCTACGGGTTCGCCGGGCTGAATCCGGACGAGGGGTACGCTCCGCTGCCTCTCTCCGTCGGGTCGGTCGAGGGGATCCACTACGACGGCGGCTCGGTCCTCGGTTCGTCCCGCGGTCCGCAGGACCCGGTCGTCGTCGTCGATCGGCTGGAGCGGCTCGGCGTCCGGCTCCTGTTGGTGATCGGCGGCGACGGGAGCATGCGCGCCGCGCACGCGGTCTACGAGGTAGCCGCTCGGAGGGGAACGCCGATCTCGATCGTCGGCGTTCCGAAGAGCATCGACAACGACGTGCCGCTGGTCGACAAAACGTTCGGCTACGAGACGGCCTTCTCGATCGCCGTCGAGTCGATCCGCGCGGCGCACACCGAGGCGGCCGCCTATCGAAACGGCGTCGGGCTCGTTCGTCTGATGGGGAGGCACTCGGGGTTCATCGCCGCCAGCGCGGCCGTCGCAGCGGCCGACGCCGACTTCGTGCTCGTGCCGGAGGTCCCGCTGGTGCTCGACGGGCCGAACGGCTTCCTCGCGAGCCTCGTCGGTCGGCTCCGATCGAACGGCCACGTCGTCGTGGTCGTCGCCGAGGGAGCGGGGCAGGACCTCCTGCGAAACGGCGAGGCTCCTCCGGAACTGGACGCATCGGGGAACGTCCGACTGCTCGACATCGGGACCTACCTGAAGGATCGGATCGACGGTGCACTCCGCGAGCAGGGCATCCGGCACACCGTCAAGTACATCGATCCGAGCTACCTGATCCGGAGCGCCCCGGCGAACCCGAGCGACTCGCTCTACTCCTCGGACCTCGCGCGAAACGCGGTGCATGCCGGGATGGCCGGACGAACCGGGCTGCTGATCGGGTACTGGAACGGGGAGTACACGTACGTGCCGCTGCGCGAGGTCATCGCCCGACGCAAGGAGGTCGACCTGGAGGGCGAGCTGTGGTACTCGGTCCTCGAGAGCACCGGGCAGCCCGCGTTCTGGAGCGAGGGAACCGCGGGTTGAGCGGCAAGCGCGACGCCCGCCCGAGGACCGTGCTCGTTCACGACCGGATGCAGCACGGCTACCGGTACGAGCTGATCTAGATGCGCTCCAGCACGAGGATCGCTGTGTATCCGAGGGCGTAGAACCCGGTCAGCGCCGTGCCGGCCACCGGGGAGAGGTCGCGGACCGGCGGCGGCGGGACGAAGAAGGAGACGGCCTTGATCAGGTCGCCGAGGAGCATCAGCGCGGCGAAGAAGAACAGCCAGAAGTCGACGGCCGCGCCTCGGAGCAGGGCGGCGAAAAGCAGCCAGTGCGCCGGAGCGTTCAACAGGACGAAGGCCATCGAGACGACCTCGCGTCGTCGCCAGCGATCCCAGACGGCGGCGACCAGGCCGAGCGCCAGAACGCCGAGGATCGCGACCTGGGCGAGAGCGCGGGCGTCCTGCGCGATCGGGGCGGCCGCGCGGCCGATCGACGCGGCGAACGCCGTGTAGGCGAAACCGAACGCCGCGAGCTTGATCAGCGTCTCGGCCTTGGAGAGCGAGGGCCAGTGATCCACGTGCCACCGTCTCTCAGCCATGCTGCGCGCCGCCTCGATGGAACAGATGCCGCTTGATGTCGAGGGTGCTCGTCTTCGGGAACGGTCGCTCGGTGAGGACGAGCTGCCCGATGCTCCGCAGCCGCTTGTACGGAGCGAGCCGCTGGAGACGTGTCCTCACTTCCTGCCAGATGAGCTCGCGGATGCCGGACGCCTCGCCGGCTTCGTCGAGGCGCTCCCGGTTCGGGTAGACGACGGCCTCGATCGCGCCGTCGGACTCTCGGTAGCGGACGAGGACCTCCTCCACGTACGGGATGCGGCCGATCTCCCACTCGAGCTCCTCCGGGTACACGTTCTTCCCCGACGCCAGCACGATGACGTTCTTCGCGCGCCCCTTGAGGAAGATCTCGCCGTCTCGGTCCAGACAGGCGAGGTCTCCGGTCCGGAACCAGCCGTCGGGGTCGATCGCCGCGCTCGTCGCCTCGGGGTCCTTGTAGTAGCCCTGCATGACGATGGGACCGCGAACGAAGAGCTCTCCGACACCGTCCGGCCAGGGGGCGCGGACCTTCGCCTCGACGGACGGAATCGGACGGCCGACCGATCCGGGCTTCTTCCCGAACGGGTCGCAGAGGGAGATGACGGGCGAGGTCTCGGTGAGTCCGTACCCCTCCATCATTCCGATCCCCATCCTGCGGAAATCCATCGTGACCTTCGGATCGAGCGGCGCGGAACCGGAGACGAAGAAACGGAGCCGACCGCCGGTCAGCTTTCGCTTGATTCCGCGGCCGACCCACCGAGGTGCGAACCGCCAGAGAACGCGCCCCGGAAGTGACCCGCAGACCCGTTTCAGCAGCTTCGCATGCAGCGCGTGATACAGCTTCGGCACGCCGGTGAAGATCGAGACGCCGTGTTTCACCATCAGCTCCGCCAGCCGGCGATAGTCGTCGGTGTACATTGCGGTGCCGCCTCCGTAAAGCGGGAGAATCAGACAGGCGACCAGGCCGAGGATGTGGTGCCACGGCGCGATCGAAAGGAGAACGTCGTCGGGAAGAATCGGGATGACCTTCGTCCCGTGGAGGAGGTCGGAGGCGATGTTGCCGTGCGAAAGGAGCACGCCCTTCGGACGCCCGGTCGTCCCCGACGTGTACGCGAGGACGGCGATGTCTTGCGCCGAGACCGCCGGCGCCGCGAGCGCCGTATCCGAACAGAGGCCCTCGAACGTCGGATCGGAACCGTCGTCGAGATCGATCCTCTTCATGCCGTCCTTCGGCAGCTTCCCGAGCAGATCGCCCCCGGCAAAGGCGACCTTCGGCTCGGCGTGATGGAGGAGGACGGCGATTTCCCTCCTCGTCAGCGCGGGGTCGATCGGGACGACCCACGCGCCCGCCTTCAGAATCGCCAGGACGACGGCCGCATACCGGATTCGCGGGCGGGAGACCACGGCGATCCGGTCCCCCTTCTCGATGCCGGCGCCCTGGAGCCCGGCCGCGAGTCGATCCGTAAGCTCCGCCAGCTCTCGATACGTGATCGCCTCCGGCTCGTTCGGCCAGGGCTTCGTGTTTCGGACGGCGACGTGCTCGGGGAAGCGCTCGGCCGATTGGGCGAAGAGTTCATGGATCGTCGGAAGTCCGTTCTCGCTTTTCACCTCTCCTCCCGGCGCGTTTCTTTCTCCACTGTATCGGCCGGGAGGCCGATCGGCAATCGTTGACAGACCCCTCGATTCGCCCCATGATGTCGTCGGGTCCGTCGATTTCGGGAAGGAGTGGGTATGGAAGCCGTTGGATTCCTCGCTTGGGCGTTCGGGATCGCGCTCGGATACATGACGTGCGTTTGGGCGCTCAGCCTCGTGCTGCGGAACGCGAGCATCGTCGACTCGTTCTGGGGACCGGGCTTCGTGATCCTGGCCGCGACGGCCCCGTTCCTCGCCGACGGGTGGAGCTGGCGTGCGCTTCTCGTGCTCGCCCTTGTGAGCGTCTGGGCCGCGCGGCTCGCGGCACACATCACGATTCGCAACTGGGGCAAGGGGGAGGACTGGCGGTACAGAAAGTGGCGGGACGACGCCCCCGCGAGCTTCTGGTGGAGGAGTTACTTCAAGGTCTTCGTCCTCCAGGGGGTCTTGCTGGTCGTCGTGGCGTCGCCGATCCTCGTCGTGGCGTCGTCGAGCCGAGCGATCGGTGCGACGCCGCTCGATGTCGCCGGCTGCGCGGTCTGGCTGTTCGGCCTGTTGTACGAGACGATCGCCGACCTCCAGCTCGCCCGGTTCAAGCGCGACCCCGCAAACCGCGGCCGGGTGCTGGACCGCGGCCTCTGGCGCACCAGCCGCCATCCGAACTACTTCGGCGAAGCGGTCGTCTGGTGGGGGATCTTCCTGATCGCGCTTTCGACGCCGACGGGCTACTGGGCGGCGATCGGGCCGATCGCGATCACGTTCCTCCTCGTTCGCGTCTCCGGCGTCCGGATGCTCGAGAAGGGACTGCGCGAGCGTAAGCCCGAGTACGCCGACTACGTTCGACGGACCAGCCCGTTCGTTCCGTGGCCACCCAGGCGACGGGCGTGACCCGACGGAGGTCTCGCCGCCGTGGCAGAATCTAGCGCCCGTTTCAAGGATTGAAGTTCTATCATACTATGGTGATTTGACCGTGCAGCCTCGCCGAACGGTGCGAGTGAGATTGCCTATTGATAGTGGACGCGTCGCTTCGCGACCTGCATCTGCAGGAGCGTGACGACGAAGATGATCGCGAACAGGACGATCGACGCGGCCGCGGCGCGCCCGAGATGTTGCGTCCCGAAGAAACCCTGTCGCATGATGTAGTAGACGAGCGTCTCGGCGGACTTCAACGGGCCCGGCCCGTTGAACAGGACGTAGACCTCGGTGAAGATCTTGAACGACCCGATCATCGAGATGATCAGCAGGAAGAAGATCTGCGGCGTCAGGAGCGGCACGGTGATCTTCCGCCAGACCTGGAAGCCGGAGGCGCCGTCGATCCGCGCCGCCTCGTAGTACATCTGGTCAATCCCCTGCATCCCGGCCAAGAGGATGATCGCCTGGTACCCGATGTATCGCCAAACGCTCAGGATGATCACAGACGGCAAGGCGTACTGGGGATTGTTCAGCCAGGCGATCCGATGAACGCCGAGCAGACCGAGGAAGTAGTTGAGGAGCCCGAAGCTCTCGTTGTACATCAGCCGCCAGACCATGATGACGGCGACCATCGGGGTGATGTACGAGAGGAAGAACGACGTCCGCGCGAACGTCCGGAACCGAAGCGACTTGTTCAACAGGTTGGCGACGAGGAGCGCCAAGAAGATCGTGACGGGAACGCTGACGCCAACGATGATCAGCGTGTGCCACAACGCCCGCCAGAAGTACTTGTCCCCGAAGATGAACCGGAAGTGGTCGAGGCCGATGTACTGGCCGGGGAAGTCGGTAAACGAGACCTTGAACAGACTCAGCCTGAATGCCTGGAAGAAAGGATAGAACGTGAAGACGCCGAGGATGATCAACGCCGGCGCGAGGTATGCGTACGCCCAAGCCGTGTCCTTCCAGAACGTCGGGCTTCGCCATTCGTCCGGGATCGGCCGTCTCCAGAGCGCGAGCTTCTCCAGCATCTCGATTCCTGTCCCCTCCGCGAGAGAAGGATCGCGCGGGGCGAGTCGGCGCCCGCCCCGCGCGGGTACGAATCAGCCTATTCCAGCAGCGACTCGATCTCGGCCACCGCCGTGGCGAGGGCGTCCTCGAGCGTCTCCGCTATGAGGAGGATCTCCTCGCACATCGTGCCGAGTGCGGCCCGCATGTCGCCGTAGTTCGGGTGGGAGAGCGACGAGATGCCGACGGGCATCATCTCGGCCGACGCTTGGACGATCGGGTTCGCCGCGACGTAGTCGGTCCAGATCGGACTTTGCAGTCCGGACAGCGTCACCGGAAGGTAACCGGTTCGCATCGCCCAGTACGCGGTGTTGTCCGCCTCGAGCAGGAACTTGAGGAACAGGAGCCCGGCGGCGATCTCTTCGGCCGGGGCGTCCTTGAAGATCCCGATGTTCGTGCCCTGGATGAACGACGCCGCCTTCTTGCCGACCGGAAGCGGAGCGGCTTTTACCGTCAATCCGGCGCCTTCGGCGGCCGTCTCCCAGTAGTAGAAGCCGGCCGACGTGTCGATCGCCATCGCGACGTACCCGATGTTGTTGTTCAGGTACTCGCTGGTGATCCACGCGTACGGAGCGAGGCTGGCGTAGAATTCGAGCGCCTCGACCCCGGCCGGATCGTCGAGCGTCACCGCGGTCCAATCGTCGTTGAGGATCGAGCCGTTGTTCTGCTCGAGGAGCGCGAGGAACTGCTCCGGGTTGGCCGAAGGACGGAGACCCGTCCCGTACCGATCGATCTGGCCGTCACCGTCTTCGTCGACCGTGGTGGCCACGCAGAGGTCGTAGAACTCCTGCCACGTGGTCGGTGGGACGGGGACGTAGTCCTCGATGTAGTAGAGGACCATGATCGACTTGTTGAACGGGACCGTCAGCAGGTCCTTGTAAAGGAGCCCCGGGACGATGTCGGCGAGCTCCTCCACGGAGAAGTACGGCTCCAGGGGGAGGAGGGCGTCGGCGACCGGCGGAATCCAGTCCTCGTAGAAGATCGTCATCGTCGGTACCTCGCCGGCGACGACGGCGCCGTTGATGCTCTGCTGCAGGGCGCTGTAGCTACCCTGATAGACCCATTCGACGTTGATGTTTGGATACCGTTCGGTGAACCAAGTCGACAGTTGGAGCAACGTCTCGTTGTGCCGCTCGCTGAACCGGTGCCAGAACTCGATCGTGACCGGCTCCGCGGCCGTCGCCGCGAATCCGACGAGAAGCACACCGAGCAGCCCGAGAGCAATCCATGTCTTGCGTAGATTCATCTTTCACAACCTCCTTGAGATCGATTGACCATCCGTCGTACAAACAACCTGCGTACCACCGGGTGTCCCATCACCTCCTTGTTCGATCGATTCATCATTTGATCCCCGTTCTCGCGACTCCCTGGATGAACTGCTTCTGTGTGAACAGGAAGAGGACCAGGATCGGGATGATCGCCAGGACCGACGCGGCCATCAGCCGCTCGTATGCCGTGCCGACCTCGCTCGAGAAGAGTTGCAGGCCGACCGGGACCGTCCGCATGTTCGGGCTGCTCGTCATGATCAGGACCCACTGGAACGAGTTCCAGCTCCCCAGGAACTTGAGGAGCGCGACGGTGAAGATCGCCGGCTTCGAAAGCGGGACCATGATCGTGAACAGGAACCGCAACCGCGAGCAGCCGTCGATCCGCGCTGCGTCCAGGAGCTCGTCGGGAACGCCCCGGAAGAACTGCCGGAGGAGGAAGATCCCGAAGACCGAGACGAGCCACGGAATGATTAGTGCCTCGTAACGGTCGAGCCAGCCGAGGCGAGCGATGGTCACGTAATTGGGCAGGAGGAGCATCTGACCGGGGATCATCATCGTCGCGAGCAGGATCGCGAACACCGGGCCTTTCCCGAAGAACTTCATCTTGGCGAACGCGTACGCCGCGAGGATCGTCGTGAAGACCTCGCCGAGCGTCGTCGTGATCGCCATGAAGAAGGAGTTGAAGAAGTACCAGCCGAACGGGGCGGCGTTCCACGCCTCGACGTAGTTCTGCCACCGAAACGACGCCGGGATCCACTGCGGAGGGACGCGCAACGCCTCCGCCTGCGTCTTGAACGACGTGGTGAGCATCCAGAAGAACGGAAGAAGCATGATCGCACAGCCGGCGAACAGGAGAACGTAGAGCATCAGTCGGTAGGCCCGTTGTCGTGCGACGTACTGCTGCTCGGTACGGACTGCCTCCAATGCGCCCCCTTAGGACCCGTCTAGCCGAGAAGCGAGTATTCAGTATACAGACTGGATATGGCCGAGGCAAAGCAATCGCACCTCGGGCCGCGAGTGCCGGAAATGCCAACGGAAACATAAGAAACGCAGCCGGCAGGGATCACCTGCCGCCACGGTCTTCTTGTAGAACCGCGCAGGATCGAGGCGACGTCAGTCGCCGACCACGCGGAGGAGGAGCCAGACCGCTGCGATCGCCCCGACCGCGACGGCGAGGACGGCCCATAATGCGATCGGGGCGCCTTCGGCGACCTCCTCGGGGAGAGCGAACGCGTCGAGCAGCTCCCCGGTCGTCGCGACCTCGCCGTCCGGGCGGAGCTCCGCGACGGAGACGGTCTCGACGTGAATCCGCTCGGCCGTGGTGGTGACCCGCGTGTAGAAGAAATGCCCTTCGACCGAGACGTCGGATCCCTGGATGTGCTCCGGCCTCGTCTCCCGGGGCGTGGCGCCGCCTCCCCCGACGACGAGGTAGGTGACGCCGTCGCGGACGATGTGCTCGTAGTGGTGGGAATGACCGTTGAACACGACGTCGACTTCCATCTCGACGAAGATCGGGTGGTAGATCCGGTCGAGGAACGTCCCGGCGCTGTGGTACGCGTCGGACGTGAACACCGGGTGGTGGAAGATCACGAACTTGTGCGGCTCGGAGCCGGACAGGTGTGCCCGCGCCCAGTCCTGCTGCGCGGTGAAGTCGGACGCCTTCTTGACGTTCGTGTCGAGCCCGACGACGACGACGTCCCCCCAGTGAAGCGCCCACCACTGTTCGTCGTTCTTCCCCTCGCCGGGCGGGAGGCAGAACGTCTCGTAGTACGAACGGTGGTTCTTCTCGTGATTCCCGAGGACCGGAATGAACGGGGCCCTGAGAAGCATCTCGTCGAACGAGTCGAACCAGTGGTCCCAGTAGTAGCTCGACGGGCTCTCGACGACGTCGCCGGCGTGGAGGATGAAGTCGAACGGCATCGGATCGGACGCGATGGCGTCTCCGACCAGCTCGAGCCGGTTCGTCCCCTCCGACTGCCACTGCGTGTCGGCGAGGACCACGAACGAGACCGGCTCTCCGGGGGCAGGCGCGGTGCAGAAGAACGCGACGTCGCTCGATGACTCTCCTTCGCCGTCCTCCAAGACGACGCGGTAGACGTAGTCGGTTCCGGGCTCCAGCCCCGCGAGCGTCACGTGAAACGTGTCGTCGGCGTCCTCCTCGGGTGCGGGAACGGCCGCGATCTCCGGCAGTGTGCCGCTCGCCTCGTACGTGGGGCGGAGGCCGTACTCGATCCGTCCCGCTCCCGGCGTTTCGGGCTCCCAGCTGATCGTGACCGAATCGGCGCTGGGCGCTCCGGAGTACGGCCTGTGAACGAACGGCGATCCAACGGCCGCGAGCCCGATCAGCCCGACAAGAATTACGGCAACGCACGTCTTGACTGTACGCATTCGGTAGGTCCCTCCCATGCGGAGGGTAGACCGAATCGCCAATCGAGTCCAGTGCTCGGTACGGCCGTGGCCGGAGTCTCGTAAGCTCCGATCGCACCCTCTATACTCCGCGACGAGGAACGTCCGGTTGTACGGAGGCGTCCGAAACGACGGAGGACCAGATGCGCGACCCGTTGCAGAAGGCGCTCGGTTTCGCCGTGGCCCGATCGCGGGAGGCCGAGGCGCTGTTCAAGGAGTGGGCTCCGAAGGTCGACGACCCGGAGACCCGGGCGCTGCTCGCCGGGCTCGCCGCCGCGGAGCGTGGGCGCACGGAGATGCTCTCGCGAATGGTCCCCGAGGAGCTGGTCGGCCGCGTCGGCGATGCCCCCCGACTCGCCGACGTGCTCGTGGACATCAAAACACCCCGGCGGCCGACGCTCGCAAAGGCGATCGACGTGGCGATCCGCCGCAAGGGCGTCACGGCGGCGCTTTACGACCGGCTTGCCGGGCTCGAGGGCGAGGCGTGCTCGTTCTTTCGCGCGATGGCCGACGCGGATCGACGAGCGGCGGACGCCTTGGGAAAATACGCGGACCGGCTCGCGAGGGGGACCGCCTCGAAAGAAGGAAGCCGTGGAGCGGGCCACGGGTGACCGCGCGGGAGCCGGTCTGCTCGTTGTGTCGTCGGCCGCGCCGGCCCCTTCCGGGCTCGCGACGCTTCGTCCGACGGCCTGAGCCACGCGTCCGCTTCCGATGGGGCCCACGTGTCGCGTCCTCGCGAGCGGCGTTCCGGTCTTCGCAACGCCGCGAACGTCCCGTCACCGGCCGACGCTCGCCCTCGGGCGGATTCGCGGATTGCGATACGGTACTCGGTGCGCTATCAAGCGACTACGACGCCTCCTTGACTCCGGAGGGAGGGTGACGAACGAGAGCCGTTCCCCTCCCTCCTTCTCCGTCGGGGCGGCCGTTGCGTCCGTGCTACACTTTCGCGGTGAGACGATGAGGATCCTCTGCGCGCTCTTGGTCGGGATCGCCGCGGTGCTCGTTGCGTCGTGCGGTCGCGGCCCGCCGGTCGAATTCACCGATTCTCGGTTGGCGGCGGCGATCGGCGAGGCGCTCGGGGTCGAGGCGACGGCGCTCAGGCGCTCCGATCTGCGCCGGTTAACCGAGCTCACCGCCGTCGATCGTGGGATCGTGCGCCTCGACGGCCTGGAGCGGTGCGAGAATCTGGTCCGCCTCGACCTGGGAGAGAACCATGTTTCGGACCTGACGCCGCTCGTCGGGCTGCGGCGGCTCGTGGTGCTCGTTCTTCGGAGCAATCGAGTGACCGACGCCGCCCCGTTGGCCGGGCTGGCGAGCCTGCGTCGGCTCGACCTCGACTTCAACTTCATCACCGACGCGGCCCCGCTCGCCGGGCTGACCGAGCTGGAGTGGCTCGGCCTCTGGAACAGCGGGATCGCGGACATCTCGCCGCTTGCGCACCTGTCCGAGCTGACCGAGCTCGGGCTGAGCGGGAATCCGATCGAGGACTTTTCTCATCTCGCCGGGTTGACGAAGCTGGAGTGGCTCGGCCTTCCGAACACCGGGATCGAGGATCTCGCTCCGCTCGCCGGGCTGACGGACCTCGTCAAGCTGAGCCTGGGCGGGAATCGGATCGTCGATCTGACGCCGCTCGCCGCGTTGAAGCGCCTCGAGGGGCTCGGCCTCGATTCGAACGGGATCGTCGACGTCTCGCCCCTGGCGGGGCTCGTCGAGCTCCGTCGGCTGAGCCTGTGGGAAAACCGGATCGAGCGGATCGCGCCCCTGGCGAGCTTGGTGCAACTGGAGGAGCTGTGGCTCGATCGGAACCCGCTGTCGGACATCTCCGCTCTTTCAGGGATGGCCGATCTACGACGGCTCGGGCTGTCGGAGACGAGCGTCTCCGATCTCGCCTCGCTCATCGAGAACGACGGCGTCGGGGCGGGAGACGAGATCGATCTCACCGGCACGCCGCTCGACCTGGCGGAAGCGTCGCCCGCTCGGCAGCAGATCGCGGAGCTCCTTCGGCGTGGCGCGCTTGTCGAGACGGGAGGCGCGCCGGACTGAGGGCGCTAGGAATTCGGGGGGTCCAGCGTCCCCGGCACGTACGCGTTGTGGAAGATGAACAACTGGTCCGGGTCGAAGTCGGTGAAGATCAGTTTGTAGCAGTTGGTCAGGATGTAGACCCAGATCATGATGTTCGGCATCGGATCGCTCATGCTCGCGATGTCGTAGTGGAAGTCCTTGTCGGCCCACCACTGCTTGCGGAGCTTCCGCTCGCCCGACCAGTCCTTGAAGCTGGCCAGGTAGCTCTCGAGCAGCCAGACGAAGTCGGCGAACTGCAGCCTCGTTCGGACGCCCAACCGCGTCGCGGGAAGCTTCGGCACCTCCTCGCCGTCGACGAGCCGAATCCACGCCTCGATCATGTCGCACCCGCCGTGGTAGGCCATGGTGATCGCCGGAGTGATGCGGCAGTTTCCGTCGACGAGCAACGGGCGCCCGCTCACGCGGTCGATGACGAAGTCGAAGCCGCAGAGGCCGTGGAAGTTCAGGTGCTCGATCAGCTTCGCCGCCGCCTCGGAGCATGCCGGATCGTCGATGCTCTCGCGCAGCACCGTCGTCCCTCCTTCGCGCGGGTGCGTCCTCATCCCCCGATACATGACCTCGCCGAGCACCTCGCCCCGGTTGCATAGATGGAGGGTGCAGGTCGTCGGCCCTTCGATCAGACGCTGGAGCATCGGGAGGTTGTCCTCGTCCAGGCTGTTGACCCGGACGACCTCGAAGTACTTCTTCTCGAGGGTCTTGCGGTCGTTGACGCGGCGAAGGCCCGCGGCACCCGAAGTCTGACGCATCTTGACGACGATCGGCAGGTCGACCGTCGCGATCATCTCGCGCGCCTCTTCGGTCGAGCGCGGGACGAGGATCTCCGGCGTGTCGATCCCGACCTCCCTCGCCAAGTCGGCGAGCTGCGCCTTGCAGTGAAGCCGCAGCAGGGTCGCCGTGTCGAGCATCGCGGTCTTCGTCGCGGCGAAGATCCGATCCCGATACTGGCTCATCAGGATGATCTCCTCGTAGGAGGGGAAGTAGTAGTCGTACTGGCCCGTCTCCAGCTCCTGGAGAAGCCGCTGCGCGTACTCGCGCGGCTTGTGTCGCATGTTGGGTAGACGCACCCGCTTGGTCACGTACTTCGAGTAGGCGGTGTACGCGAGGTAATGGCCCTCTGCCGCGTACACCTCGTAGCCCAATTGACCGAATCGGCGGATGGCATGCAGCGCCGCCGGTTCGAACAGCCCGGTAACGAGTACCTTCATCTGTCATCTCCTCGATCCGTCTGAATGTCCGTCGGCGCGCTCCCCGACGCCCCTCCTGTGGGTGGGTGCCCCACGCCCGCCCGTGGGAAGGAATCCTACCGGGACGCCGCTCGCCGCGCCAGCCGCTCGCCGGCTGTTGCATGAAAGAACGAGGGGGAGCGCGTCGCGCTCCCCCTCCTGCCTGGGTAGGTACCGGCGATCGTGGAAGATTACCGGCTTGTTACCTGCTGAAGCGTCGTGTTGAACTCGCGCTCCACCTCGTGAGGTTCGATTCCGTACCGGAGCCCCTCCTCGATCGCGCGCCGCAGCGTACTGCGCATGCGCGACCGGCGAAGCGCGAAGCGACGCATCCGACACATCTCGGAGTATTTGAGACATTCTTCATGGACTTGCCTGGCCATCAACTCGACTTGATACATGGAGTACATCGCGTCCGACCTCGCTTTCCCTGTGCCCTGCTATCGAGTCGTTGATCCCGCTTTCACTGACCGCGGCGCCACACACACGGAAGGCGCCACCACCCCGCCGTCCTCATCGTTCATCGCTTCCTCCTCGTTAGTGCGTGTTCCGGTGTCGATCGGTTCGAAGACCGTGCCGAGTGGCAGCGGGGTTCCGCGCAGCGCGTGATTCCGCTCCGCTGCACGCGGTGCCGCCACCCGGAAGCCGGGGGTGAACCGACTCAGATCTGCGACGTGGACTTCCGCTCAGAAAGCGGCTCGTTGACAGGCGTTCCGGACAGCCCTTCCGCACGGCTCGCGCCGCGCGCCCGTTGAGGCCGTTGTGAACCTAGGCGGATGGATGGACGAACGATAGACCGCTACGCGGCCCGACCCCGGAGGGCCCGAACGTCGACTCGCCTGGACTGACTCACCATCGCTCGCACCTCCTTTGGCTCCTTGAGAACGTTCGAAAGACGAGCCCCGACCGTTGGTCGGGGACCAACCCAAACGCGTATTGTACCGTCTCTGCGCCGTTCTGCAAGGTCGCCTGCAGAGCCGGCGCCTCGAACCCCGCTCGCTACGATCGGGAGGCTACGGAGTCTCCGTCTCGCCATCGTCTCCGTCCTCGGCGTCCTGCTCGGGACGGAACAGCTTCTCCAGCAATCCGGGGAGAAGTGGGCCGCGCGGATGACCGGAGCGCTCAATCGGCCTTCCGTCCGCAGTGTGGACGTTCCTCTCGTCCGGCGTTGTGCCGGATGCGGTCGGCGGTTCATCGGGGGATGGGCCTACCGCAAGGCCGAGTAGCGCTCACGCGAGTCAGCTGCTTCACAGCGAGGGGGCACCTGGCTACACTGTCTGACATTGAACAAACCAAGTGAGGGGGTGCGTGATGAGGAAGACGGGGATTCTCGGAGTGGTCGTGCTGCTCCTCGCGGTCGGTCTCCAGGTGTGGGGACTCTCGATCTGCGAGTATCGGTCGCCGAAGACGGCGCTGACCGACGCCAGACTGTCGTTCGGCTATCGCTACTACGACGACGCAAACACGGTCGGCGTCGACGTGAACTCGGGACGACTGGCGTTCGATTACGATCAGCTGTTCGACTCGCCGAACTACGGCTTCTCGCTCGGCGGGGCGGCCGAACTGACGCTGGACGCGTTCCAGCCGACCGGCTGGCTCGGCCAGGGAGCGGCGACGTTCCGGTACTACCCGATGGCGGAATCGCTTCTGTTCGCGTTCGGCGGCCTGGAAGCATCGATGGCGACGGGACAGCCTCAGCCCGGGGTCGACGTCCGGGTGGGGATCGGGATCGGTCGGTTCAGCGACGTGACGCCGCTGGCGAAGGCGATCACGATCGAGGAGGAACTCCTGTGGCTCGGTGCGTTCGCCGATCCGCTCGCCGACGACGTGCTGCTGGCGATCGCCGGAGCGATCGGGCGCCGGATCGAGTACGAGTCGCTGAAGGAGCTGGTCGCCGACATCGAGGCGCTGATCGAGGGCGTGACCGGCGTCGAACTGGACGCCCGCGCCCTGCTGACGATCGAGGAGGTCGTCCTGGCGACCGGCGACGAGCGCCGGTGCGGCTGGGCGATTCAGGGCGGGATCGGATATGAGCTGATCGATCCGTACGGCGGCGCCCAGAACGTCGTCGTTGGCGGATCGGCCGACGCGGCGTTCGCGTTCGGCCCGAGCGACCAGCTTCTGTTCCACGCGAGCTACTCCGGGCCGTTCGACATCATGAACGAGAACACGCTGAACGCGACGCTCAGCTACGAGTACGCGCTCACCGACGAGAGCACACTGATTGCGGATTACGTCCTTCAGCGGGTGAAACCAGCGGGCCTCCCGGCGACGGCGAGCCATTCCGCCGGCGTCGCGATCGGCCTCGACATCGCCGGAATCGACATCCTGGCTCAGGCCTCGTTCACCCGGGACACGGGGGATCCCGGCTGGTCGACCGACATCTCGTTGACCGCCGCGATGGATCTGTTCTAGGAAGCTACCGGGGAATCGGACGTGCCGCCTTCCGGTGCAACGGAGGGCGGCGCGCCCTTTGAGGGAGGGCGGCAAGGAAGCGGCGGTGAGGCGGGTTCACAGATATAATTCGCAGCATCATGCGAAGATCCGGGTGGGCCTTCGGGTTTCTGCTATGCCTGGTGGGGGCGCTCCTCGCGGGGTGCGGCACGGACACGACCGAACCGGCCGAAGCGGGAGGCGCCGAGCCCGCCTCGTGGACAGTGGTGGCGCTGAACGCGTGGTGGCTGTTCGACGGCATCGGTGAGGAGGAGTTCTCGACGGCGCCGCAGAGCCCGGAGGAGGCGGAAGCGCATCTGTCCGACGTCGCCTCCTACTTGGCGTCGATCGATCCCGACTTCGTCAGCCTGGCCGAGATCGAGGACCGCTCGATGCTCGACCGGCTGAACGAGAAGCTCGGCAATGGCTACCGTCCGATCTTCGTCCAGGGGACCGACGAGGAGACCGGGCAGGACGTCGCGGCGCTGTCGCGCTTTCCCGTGACGGAGACCGGGCGGAGCGACGCCCAGGTCCGGTATCCCATTCCCGAGTCGAGCCTGCGCGGTCCGATGGGCACCGAGGCGGTCTACAAGCACTACTGGGCGACGACCGAGGTCGGGGGCAGAACGATCGCGTTGATCGGCCTCCATCTCCTCGCCTACCCCGACGAGCTCCAGCGCGTCGTTCGGCGCGAGGCGCAGGCGAGCATCATCCGCGATCTGGCGAGGGGATTCCTCGACGCGGGGCACGAGGTCATCGTGCTCGGCGACGTGAACGACTTCGACGCCGACGTCTGCGACGCCGCGGGCAACGAGCCGCGGACCTGCGTCGATCGCCTGCTCAAGGACGTCGATCCGGTTCGGGACGGCGACGAGCTCGTCAACGTCTGCGACCGCCTGGAGCCGTGCGAACGGTACACGTACTGGTACGATCGAAACCGCAACGGCGTCGACGACGGGGACGCGGAGCACTCGCAGATCGATCACATCTACGCGAGCCGCGGACTGATCCCGTACCTGACCGAGGTGCGGATCGACCATTCGTACGCGGCGCGGACCGTCTCCGATCACTGGCCGGTCATCGCCACCTTCGAGTTCCCGGCGGAGTAGGTTCCGAGTTCTCGGGGCCCTTTTCTAGAGGTGACCGGCTTCCTTCAGCGACAGGAACCCCTCCGCGGTGACGATCAGGTGATCGAGAACGCGGATTCCGAGGAGGTCGCCCGCTTTGACGATCCGGCGGGTGAGCGCGAGATCCTCCGGGCTCGGCTCGAGCGTCCCCGAGGGATGGTTGTGGGCGACGATCACGGCCGCGGCGCGATCGGCGATCGGGTCGGAGAAGACCTCGCGGGGATGGACCTGGTTCGCGTCGAGGAGCCCGACCGTCACGACGCGGGATTCGATCACCTCGCCGGCCCCGTTCAGCGAGATGCAAACGAAGTGCTCCTGCTTCTTCGCCCGGATCGGTTGGAGATAGGGAAGGGCGTCCGCCGCCTCCCGGATGACGTGTCTTCTTTGGGCGATGTGCCTTCGAGCCAGCTCGAGCGCGGCCTCGATCTGACACGCCTTCGCTCTCCCGACGCCCGCGATCGACTGAAGGACCTCGAGGTTGCCCGAATCGAGCCGACCGTCGAGCGCGCGCAGAATCTTCGACGCGATGTCGAGGACCCCGGTCCGGCGCGTCCCGCTCCCGAGGAGAACCGCGAGCAGTTCGACGTCCGACAGCGACGCGGCGCCCTTGCGGATCAGCTTCTCGCGCGGACGATCCGCGTCCGGCAGGTCCTGTATCCGGCGCTTCTTCGGATCCCAGCGGTGGAAGGGCTCGGCGACTTTCGTGTTCTGCATACTGTATCACCGGCCGTCTAGTATGTAGTTTTCCTATCATATAGTCAACACGGCCGTGACGCAAGCCCCTGTCGTTCGCCCGAGAAGCGCGCCCGCGCGTCAGCGATGAGCCGGGGTGCGACGCGTGCTTCCGCGCCGGGACGAATGTCCGCACCGAACGGATCGCGCAGAACAGCAAGGCGCTTCGGTCCGCGATAGCCTGTTGCCGACCGGGTGTCTGCTAGCCGCTGGTTTCCGAGACAAGGGGCCGACGATGCTAGCGAACGACGTGAACGGACAGGTTGCTCGACCGCCGATCGGTCTGGCTGGGGAGTCCGCACCCCGTCGGGATCGCGCCATCTCGTGTCTTCGGTTTCCTCCCAGCGCTGCGTCTCGAATCATTAGGGAGGTAGGGCAATGCGACGTGCATTCATACTCGGTGTTGTGATCGTGATGGGATGCGCAGTGGTCGGCTCGGCTCAGGCGTTGACCGGGCACTGGAGGATCGACCTCGGGATCAACCCGCAGACTCCGTCGTTCGTCGACGCGTTCATCTACTCGACGGAGCTGCTCGTGAAGTACACGGTCGCCGACTGGACGTTCAGCTCGCTGAGCGGGCTCGACCAGACGGGGTGGACCGATCAGGACTTCTCGGCGGTCGGCGTGGTCGGGGGGTTCACGATCTCCTCCGCGCTTGCGTTCGACCCGGACGTACCCGAATTCGACAAGTGGACGACGACGACGACGGTGGAGATCGCCGGCGTGACGTTCAGCGGGACGTTCGAGTTGTACGACGAGGACACTTACCTCACCCTCATAGGACGGGGTACCTCCGGCGGGGTCGATCTCGACGTAACGGTCGAGTTCGGAGACGATGACGATCCGATCGGCGAGTGCGATCTCGACTTCACGGAACTTGAGATCGGCGTCGACTTCCCGTTCTGCTGCGCCGAGGTCGAGTTCACGGTCTACTTCGACTGCGACGGATTCGAGAAGGCCGTCTTCGAGGCGGCCGGGATCGGCATCACGAACCTGCCTTGGGTGACGTTCGACGCGACGCTCGAGTTCACGGTGCAGACGAAATCGCTCGCTCTCACCCCGAACTTCGATTTCTCCGCCGTCTGCGTCGAGTTCTACGTCGGCGTCGAGACGAGCGGCAATCTGACGCTCGAGGCGCTTCACTTCGACGGCTTCATCCTCGAGTGCGACATCGGCAACGTGGTCTTCACGGCGCTCTCGTTCTGGGGTGACGGTGAGTTCGTCTCGAAGCCCGGCATTCTCGGCGACTACTGGGAGATGTACATGATCGAGGCCGACGAGGACGCCTGCTGCGGGCCGTTCGACTTCGAGGCGGCGGTCTTCTTCGACGAGGACAGCGTGTACCTGTTCGACGTCGGGGAGTTCACGTTCGACATGTCGATCGACCTCGCGGCGAACATGGAGTTCAGCATGGGGCTCGACTACGTCCTCGGAATCGGCGTGACGTCGCTCGACTTCGGTTTCCTTATCTCGTGGTAGCCGTCGCGTCCGGCTCCGCGGGATCGTCCGGCTCGATGTCCGGGAGGATCCGCTCGATCTCGCGGATCGGTCGATAGGCGAAGCCGACGATCGCGGCGGCGGCACCGAGGAGGCCGAACAGGACGAACATCAGGCCCATTCCGGCACCGGGGCCTCTCCCTACGAGCGGCGCGAGCCCTCGGGCCAGGGCGCTAGTGCCGCTCATCAACGGTTCGAACGCTCGATCGGCGAGGACGCCGGCGAGCGGGATCGTGATCGCGCCGCCGATCTGCCCGATGAGGATCCGCGCCGAGAAGACGCGCCCCTGCAGGTGAATCGGGATCTTCGATTGCCAGATCGCGTGACTCGCGCCGTTCGCCATCGGGATCAGAAGCGTGGTGAGGAACGCCCCGACGCCCCAGACGACGAGGCTTCGTCCGACGCCGAGGACGACGTTGCCGAACAGGCTCGTCACGAGGATCGCGGCGAGCAGGGCGAGGATCTTCCGCTTCGGGCCTCCCCAGATCGAGACCAGCGCGCCGCCGACGAGTCCGCTGATTCCGAACAGCATCTGGACCGTGCCGAGGATCAGCTCGTCGTTGCCCGTGCGGGCGAGGATCATCGGCGACAGCACGGCGCCGCTCAATGTCATGAGAAGATTCAGCGCGAAGAAGAGGAGGAGCAGGCCGGTGAGGCTCCGACTCGCTGCGACGTAACGGAATCCGAACAGGCAGTCGGAAAGGAGGTTCCGGCCCTTCGCCTCGGCGACGTGGTGGGCCGCCGGCTGCGGAATGGCGACGATCAGCAGCGTCCCGACGGCGAACGAGAACGTGACGATGTCGATCGTCAGGATCCCGCCGATCCCGATGAACGCGAGCAGCGCGCCGGCGGCCATCGGGGCGAAGACGGTCGAGATCGAGTGGGCGAGGCCGAGCATCGTGTTCGCCCGCGTGTACTGCTCCTTCGGAAGCATCAGCGAGATCGACGCCTGATAGGCGGGAAACTGGAACGAGCCGAACGCGCCGGAGAACGCCGCCGCCGCGAACAGGTGCCAGATCTGAAGCCCGCCCGTCCTGTAGAGGACGAAGACCGCGACCGTCGCCAGGCCGGCCGCCAGGTCGCTCGTGATCATCAGCGCCTTCCGGTTCCAGCGATCGACCAGCGCGCCAGCGAGCGGGGTGAGGACGATCCGCGGGAAATATCCGAAGAACCCGACCAGCGCGAGCGCGGTCGCTTGCCCGGTGACCTGCCACGCCCAGATCGTCAGGGCGAACTGGGTCATCCCGGTGCCGAGCAGCGAGACGACCTGTCCGAACCAGACGACGCTGAACCCGAACATCCCCGACGGTCGCGACGATTTCATCCGCCCTCCCCGGCTGCCATGCTGGAAGATCTTGCTAGATTCTGCCGTGATTCGGAGCGCCCCGGTTCAACTGGCACGGAGTGGCCGAACACGCCCCACCGAAGGAGCGATCGGATCGGGCTCGGGCCGAGAGCCGCGCGACGACCGGGCAAGGACTGGAGGCGTCTGCACCGTTGTCAGATCTTCTACAGCGACTTCGCGAGATCGGCCGTTGCCAGCGGCTTCACCTTCAGCTCGTAGTTGGTGATCCGTCCGTCCTCGGCGATCGCGACGTGGGATCGGAGGATCCCCATGAAGCTGCGCCCGTACAGCTTCCGTTCGCCCCACGCGCCGTACGCCTCGGCGACGGCGTGGTCGGGGTCGGAGAGGAGCACGAACGGGAGATCGTACTTGGCGCGGAATCTCGCCAGCTTCTCCGGGGTGTCCGGGCTGATCCCGACGATGACGATGTCCTTTTCCGCCACGTCCGGATGGACGTCCCGCAGCGCGCACGCCTGCTTCGTGCAGCCCGGCGTATCCGCCTTCGGGTAGAAGTAGAGGAGAACTCGCTTGCCTGCGAAATCCTCAAGTCTCACTTCTTCGCCCTCGTCCGAGGTCAGTTCGAAACCCGGCGCTGCGTCTCCTGATTTCAGCGTGCTCATGGTTCCCTCCTATTCCGAGCCCGCGTCCGTCGCTTCAGCGATGGACGAACACCTTCCCCTTGCCGGTGAACGTGTTCGTCCCGTCCGTCGCGTAGATCACGTAGACGTACGCGCCGTTGGCGACTGATTCGCATCGTGCTCCGGTCGTTCCGTCCCAGACGATCTCCCTCGCGTCCGTCAGCTCGGCGGACCACACCGGCGTTCCGGTCAGGTCGTAGACGTCGACCGACATCACCGTCGCCGTGCCCGTCCCGCGGTAGCCGAACGTGCACTCCGTCTCGAACGGGCTCGGCGCGGCGTAGAACTCCACCACGTCCAGCACGCTGGCGACGATCGTGATCGTGTCGCTCGACGTGTCCGTCGGGTCGGTCGGATCGGTGTACGTCGCGGTGATCTCGTCGTCGGCCGCGAGGTCGAGATCGAGCCCCTCGGTCCGGTAGAGCCCCGGTTCGCCCTGCAGCGCCACCAGCTCGAAGGTGTCGCCTTCGAGCGTCAGCGCGCCGGCGAGGAGCGCTCCGGACTGCGATGGATCGACGACCTGCACGTACACGAGGTCGTCGTTCGTGTACGTGGCGACCTCGGCGCCGTCTTCGTCCACGAACGTCGTCGTCGATGCCTGGCCGGGCTCCGTTCCGGCGCCGCCGATTCCGACCTGGATCGAGATCCACGCCGAGTCGGAGTGGTTCGACGGATCTTGATAGACGGCGAGGATCGTGTCGCCGGGGAGGGCGCCGAGCGTTGGGACGCAGGCGTGGACGTCGGCCAGATCGAGGCAGATCGTCGAGACGAAATGACCCGTCTCCGCGCCGGTCTCGAGCAGGTCGACGGCGGCCCAGTGCCCGTTGCGCGGGTTGAGCACGTACACCTTCGGCCCGCAGAGGGTGTTGAAGATCGAGACGGTGCCGAGGTGGTCGTTGACGAAATGCTCGCCGATTCCTTCCTCGGGACCGCAGTCCCAACCGGCCAACGCTTCCGGCGCGAACGGCCACGCGTTCATCACGTCGGCCCAATAGCCGTCGATCCGCTCGCGTCGACGCGGGTCCTCGTTCTGATCCGGGTCGATCACCTCGATGAACACGCAGTCGCTGTTGACGTATCCGGACACAGGGCTGCCCTGGCGGTCGAGGAAGTACATGCTCGTCGTCTCCCCGTCGAACACCTGGGTGTCCCCGATCGACATCATGGCGAGCGACACGTCGTTCGCGACGCGAACGCGCTCGATCTCCGGGGGGAACCCGGAGAGATCGTTCGAGTCGCCGAGGAGCGGAAGCTCCGCCGGGTCGTGGACCACGTCGTTGTACCGCACGAGGACGTCGTCCTCGTTGAACGCCTCGAACGTCCAGTTGTCGAGCTCGAGCTGGTAGCCGCCGAACGCCCCGACCGAATTGACGCCCAACCCGTTCCACAGCGGCTCGAGCCGCATCCCGACGCTGGAGAAGAAGGCCGGCGAGTTCGAGCTCACCTCGTCGAGGATCCACCACTCGCTGTCGTCCTCCTCGTGGGGCGTGCACAGATGGACGACGACCTGTTCGGGGCAGCACGGATCGACGTTCGCGTTGGCGTCGACGACCTCGACGTAGATCGGATCGCGTCCGATCCAGTACGTCGAACGCGGCGCACGGGCGGCGTCGGTGAACGATACCGCCGAGTGCCGACGCTCCTCGATGTACGCCGTCGCGACCTTGAAGTCGTCGAAGTCGTTCGGGTCGAGGTAGTACGCCGCGAGGACGTCGCGGACGCGGAGGCCGTCGAACCCCAGGTCGACGAGCAGGCTGTTCAGGTTCAGCTGGAACACGCCGGTGTCCGGACCGGTCTCGTGCGCGTAGAACATCACCCGCGTCACCCCGCTGGCGCTGGCGGTGTCGAACCAGACGACGTTGCCGTCGCCCTCCGTCGGGTAGTCGACGTACCACGTGCCGTCGGCGTTCGGCTGGTTCGAGCCGTTCCCGGCGAGGTCGATCGCATTCAGGCCGCTGTCGTAGATGTTCCACGGCCAGATCCCTAGGTCGTACAGGTTCCCGGCCAGGTTCACCACGCCGCCGACCCGCCACAGCATGCAGAACGTCGTTGGGCTGTCGACCTGGAGCGGATTCCACGAGCCCGGATTCAGGAGCACGAAGACCGGCACGGACTCGACGTAGTGGCCGTCGAGGTTCTCGTCGGCGTCGACGACCGTGAGCGTCGCGGCGGTGTTCGCGTCCTCGTAGACCTCGCGATCCCACGCGATCGTCGCCTCGGTGTCGACGATCTTCATCATCGCGATCGCCACGTCGGACGGATCGTTCGGGTCCTGGATCAGGCCGACCAACGTGTCCATGTTCTCGAACCATCCGTGGAACGGACCGAACGGGATGGGGAACGGATCATGCAGGACGCCGACGAACGGAGCGTACTCCGGATCGATCGCGAGGTCGAGCACGGCGCGGAGGCCGGGCCAGAAGTAGTACCAGTCGCCGAGTTCGTCGTTGATGAACTCGTTTTCGAGGCTGAATCCGTCGAAGTCGAACCCGACCCAGTGCGTGTGCCCGCGCTCGATCTCCCAGTCGATCCGCCGGCCGATCCGGAACGACACGTTGCTGACGAACACGCCGGTGTCGGCGCCCGTCTCCTCGAAGAAGTGGCCGTGCGCCGTCGAACCGTCGCGGCCGACGTAGTCGTACGGGTCGACGTCGGCGTCGTTTTCCCAGCTCTCCCAGTCGACGTTCGCGCCGGTCTTCGGATCCATCAACTTGACGTCGGTCCAGAACTTGTCGCGGGCGTCGCAGTCGATGTTCTCGTCCGGATCGTGAACGACGATCCAGACCGAATCGCCCTCCTGGATGCTCGTCACCCGGTTCTGCCCGTTCTTGTCGGACGAGAAGTACATACGCGCATCGGCGGCGGCGGCGTACCAAACAACGCCCCACACGATGATCGCGCAGACGGCGGCAACGCTCGTGCATCGTCGCATCATGTCGCCCTCCCGGAGCCCAGTGCTATCAGCATATGGCAGATCCTATGCTCGAAGGACAAGCGAGTCAAAGGCCGTCCGGCCTCTCCTGCACGAAGAAGGCGTGGATCGGCATCGAGGCGAGCGTCAAGCGGCCGGTCGGGATCGGGAAGAGCGACGGGAGGGCGTCCGGCTTCACGCGTCGCAAACGGGCTCGCATCGGCGGCCGGTCGCGTGTACCGTGGTGTGAGGGGAAACGGGAGTGAAAAACGTGAAGATTCTCGCGCTGAGCGACCGAGCGGACGAGTACCTCATGACCGATGAGGGGCTGCGCGGCGTGCGGGACGTCGCGCTGATCCTCTCGTGCGGCGACCTACCCTACGACTACCTCGAGTACCTCGTCACGCTCCTCGACGCGCCGTTCCTGTTCGTTCTCGGCAACCACGACGGGCCGATGCTCCGCGAGTCGGGCGACGTCGCCACCGCGCCGGAAGGGGGAACGAGCCTTCACGGGAAGGTCCGCGCGGTCCGCGTCCGCTCCGGCGACGTCGTGTTGGTCGGCGGCCTCGAGGGAACGTTCCGATGCGGCGGCGAAGACCCCTACGTCACGGAATGCCGGATGTTTGCCCGCGCGCTTCGGATGGTCCCGCGCCTCCTGTGGAACCGGGTTCGCCACCGGCGGGCGCTCGACATCCTGATCACCCACGCGCCGCCGGCTGGGATCCACGAGGGGGACGATCCCTGCCACCGCGGTTTCCGCACCTATCGCTGGCTGATCCGGTGGTTCCGGCCGAGCCTCGCGCTGCACGGCCACATCCATCCGTCGTACGGCGTGGACGTCCGGACCCGGCGGCTCGGTCCGACGGACATCGTCAACGTCTACGGCTCGACCGTCCTGGAGGTGGCCCGTGCCGGACGTTGAGTTCGAGCGGGCCAGGCGAAAGGCGACGTGGAACCGGATCCTGTCGTTCATCACCGGCCGGCCGACGCTCCTCCTCCCGTTCGATCTGGTCCGCGAGCGGCTCGGCGCACAGCGGATCGGATCGGAACGGACCCAGTCGATCGATCTCGACAGGATCGTCGGGAGCGTGAACCGGTATCGCGAGTTCGACCGCGAGTACCTCCCCACACGCTGGCGGACCGGAGAGCGTTGGGAGCGCGTTCGCGACTCGTTCTACCGGACCGATGAGTTCCCGCCGATCGACGTCTACGAGATCGAAGGCGCCTACTACGTCGTCGACGGAAACCATCGGGTCTCGGTCGCCAAGCGGCTCGGGCACAGGCAGATCCGGGCCCGCGTCGTCACGTTCAGGCCCGACGCGCCCGTCGGCACGCCGAAGGACGCCCGCGACCTGATCCTCAAGGCCGAGTACCGCGCCTTCCTCAAGAGGACTCGGCTCGATCGGCTTCGTCCGGAGCAGAGGATCGAATGCACCCGCCCCGTCGGCTACCGCGTGTTGCTCGACCACATCGACGTGCATCGCTACGTCCGGGGGATCGAGGAGGGACGCGAACTGACCTACGAAGAGGCGGTGACGTCGTGGTACGACACCCTGTATCGGCCGATCGTGGAGATGTTCCGCGAGCACGGTTTGCTCGACCGGTTTCCCGATCGGAAGGAGGCCGACCTGTACGTTTGGGTGTCGCGGCACCTCTTCTTCCTCGGCGAGCGCCGCCGCGTCGGGCGGGACCTCCGCCGTGCGGCCGAGCGGCTCGCGAAGCGGTACAAGCTCCCCTCTCTCGCCGAGTACCTGCTTCGGTTCCGGCTGTGAACCGACCGCCGTCCCGAGCCGATCGCTGGCCTCGGACCGTCGCGCCTCGTCGACCGGCCGCCCTCGTCGGTCACCGAGGAACCCAGGACGCGTGTCTGGGGAATCGGTCCCGGACGTCCGCGCTCTGGAACGGTTGAGGGGGTAGCCTATCTCGCGAGGGGGTTCCGATGTGTCCTCCTTGGACGGCGGCCACCGCAGCTCCGCGAGCACTTCCTTCCGGTGGCCGCCCCACTTCCGGGCCCCTCCCGAGCCCGCGCCTCGCCGGTCCTGCCGCGCGCGGGAACCGAACGCCTCTCCGCGTGTAGGTCCGTCGTCTGACGGACGGTCACGTGCATCGCGTCAGAGGGCTCGGAAAGGGGAGGTGTCTTCTCGATGAAGTCTGCCGGATGGATTGCGTTGGTCCTTGTGGTTGCGGTGTCGGTCGGGGGGTGGGCGCAGTGCGGCTGCGAGGAGGCGGGGGCGCCGGCCTGCTACATGACGTTCCGGTCGAACGAGACGATCGAGTTCACGCTCGTCGCGCCGCTCGACTACTTCGTATGCCACGGCACGTCGGTCTCTCCGAGCATCTGGGGCTGGCGGGTCGAAACGCTGGATGGAATCGTCGTCCGAACGTTCGCGTATTCGCGCGGCCCGGTCGGTCGATGGGTGACGATGGAGTGGGATCTGTACGACGGCAACGGGTATCTCGTCGATCCGGGTTGGTACCGGATCGTCGTGATGACGACCGACGGCGACGTCTCCTACCCGGTCCGGATCCTCGAGCGATGTCGACCGTGTTGGGGATGCTGGTGTTGGTGCAGCCCCTGCGTCGGGTGCGACGTGCCGTGCTGCGTGCCGTACGGCGAGCTGTACCTCTCGCTGGCCGTCGGCGAGACGCGCCCGTGTTACGGGCTCTCCTTCTCGTGGCACTTCCGCTTCGAGTGCTCCGAGCCGTAGGCGGCGGCAACGTCGGCGCTTGCGCGCGCGTCGGAGGGATCGTGAAGGTTCACGATCGTTGGCATACACGATTTACACGCTACTGACGATCCACGATCGCCGCCCCGCACCACGAACCCCACGCCTCGATTTTCGGCCCCTGGACCCCGAACCGATCCCCACCCCACGAACTCCACGAACCCCACGAACTCCGCACCACGAACCGTGAACTGCGAACCGGTTTCCACCCCACGAACTCCACGAACCCCACGAACTCCGCACCACGAACCGTGAACTGCGAACCGGTTTCCACCCCACGAACCCCACGAACCCCACGAACCCCATGAACTCCATGAACCCCACGAACTCTGCTTTTCGACCTTGAACGATGGTCCTCGGTCCCCGGACTTGCTCCCAGGCGGGCGATCCGCTTACGATGGCGCCCTCGGGGGTGGAATCGATGAACGAGCCGTCCGTCGTCCGCGCGTCCGGCTACCGCTGGATCATGCTCGTCGCGTTCATGCTGGCGATCGCCGTCAACCAGCTCCTCTGGATCAGCTTCGCCCCGATCACCGGCGAAGCGGCGGCGTTCTACGGCGTCGACGACCTCGCGATCGGCCTCTTGTCGCTCGTGTTCATGGTCGTGTTCATCGTCGTGTCGATCCCGGCGTCGTGGGTGATCGACACGTACGGAATCCGGGTCGGCGTCGGGATCGGCGCGGTGCTGACCGGGGCGTTCGGCCTGCTGCGCGGCCTCCTCGCGGCCGACTACGCCTGGGTCCTCGCGGCGCAGATCGGGATCGCCGTCGGCCAGCCGTTCGTGCTGAACGCGATCGCCAAGATCGCCGGCCGATGGTTTCCGATCGGCGAGCGGGCGACCGCCACCGGCCTCGCCTCGCTGGCGATCTACGTCGGGATCTTCGCCGGCCTCGCCGCCACGCCGATGATCGTGCTGCACTCGAGCCTCCCGACCGCCCTGCTCGTCTACGGCGCGATCGCCGCGGCGATCGGCGGCCTCTTCCTCATCCTGGCCAGGGAACGTCCGCCGACGCCGGTCGGCCCGG
>Ga0315544_1000403_pt1 | contig 41368 bp, 27 predicted proteins | sample SalMarSW160130MG_2_FD_202543 | JGI IMG/M metagenome (GOLD analysis project Ga0315544, IMG submission 202543) | Salt marsh sediment microbial communities from the Plum Island Ecosystem LTER, Massachusetts, United States - Salt Marsh Sediment SW1601-130 ... | reverse complement strand
TCTTGGCATATAAACAAGGAATATTAATGTTTAATCAAACAGGAGGAAAGAAATACTTTCTTCCCTCCTGCTTACAGTGGTAAATATGATTCAGGCTACAGATGTTTATTTCATCCTTTGCAGATATTTATATAGCTCACTATCTGTTGACAGAATTACAAAAGTCTGTGTGTCAAATGTTTTTTCGAATGTTTCCATTGACTTAACAAAGCTATACAGGTCCCTTGAACTTAGTGAGCGGTCGTATGCTGCAGCATATATAGCAGCGGCTGTTCCATCTGCCTTACCTTTTATTTCTTCGGCTTCCCTGAATGCTTCCGATTGTATTGTTTTAAGTTCGCGTTCTTTTTCACCATTAATCCTCGATGCTTCTCCCTGTCCTTCTGAGCGGAACTTATCCGCTATCCGGTACCGTTCGCTTTTCATACGCTCGTATACCTGCTCTCTCACTTCCTCCACATAATTTATTCTTTTAAACCTGAAATCAAGGATCACAATTCCCAGGTCCTTTGTCTGTTTACCTGCAGATTCTACGATCATATTCTGTATTTTTTCGCGTCCCACAGCAATATTTGCAAGTGAGTCGCCCATTATCTCACTTATTGTTCCTGATGAAATGGGCTTCCTGTTGCTTGTACGAACTGCTTCTTCAATATTATGATTCGCAATATAATCCCTCGTTTCTCCATCCAGGATATCATCGAGCCTCGATTGCGCACCTCTTTCATTGGTAAGACGTTTAAAAAACTGAAGAGGATCGGTAATCTGCCAGCGTGCATATGAATCCACAAATATGAATTTTTTGTCTTTTGTGGGTACCTGGTTAGGATCACCATCCCATTCAAGAAACCTTTTTTCAAAATAATTGGTCTTCTGTATAAAAGGAGTCTTGAATTTTAGTCCGGCTGTTATAACAGCTTCTCCAACAGGCTTTCCAAACTGAGTTATTACTACCTGCTCGGTTTCTTTAACGACAAAAGCACTTTGTGCAATAACAATAATGATTATTATGAGCAGGATGACGTATATTATAATTTTACCTTTTTTCATGACTTATTCTGTTTCTTTAGTTTGGTTTAACTGCATTTGTAAAAGAGGTAATATGTTGTTTCCCTTCTGATCAGTAATAATTTTGTTCCCTAATTTCGGTATTACACTCTGCATAGTCTCCAGGTAGATTCTTCGTCTTGTAACTTCCGGAGCCTTAACATACTCTTTGTAAAGTGCATTGAAACGGGCTATTTCGCCTTTAGCATTATTAACTCTCTCTGTTGCGTAGCCTTCGGCCTTTTGAATGGTTTCCTTTGCCTGTCCACTGGCCTTTGGAATTACTTTATTGTATTCTGACTTGGCCTGGTTTATTAATGTCTCTTTTTCCTGTTGTGCTTCATTAACTGCATTAAAAGCAGCTTTAACAGGATCAGGAGGATTGACATCCTGAAGTACTACCTGGTCTATCTTAATGCCGAGTGAATATTCCCTGCATAATTTCTGCATGAGTTCTTCAACCTTAGTGGCAATTTCAGTACGTCCGACAGTCAGGACTTCATTAACTGTACGATCACCTACTACCTGACGCATTGAAGCTTCTGAAATATCTCTTAATGTTGTTTCGGCATTTCTAACCTTAAAAAGGAAGTTGTATGCATCTTCTATCCGAAACTGAACTACCCATTCAACATCAGCCAGATTGAGATCACCGGTCAGCATTAAAGACTCGTCTTTAGCACCGGCCCTTGTATATTCTGTTCTTATACCCGGTCGTGTTGTACGAAATCCGAATTCCACCTTCTGCTGCCTTTCAACAGGTACTTTGTATACCTTTTCAATAAAAGGTATTTTAACATTCAGACCGGGATCTACAGTACGCGTATATTTTCCAAAACGCGTAATAACCCCCACTTCTTCAGGATCAATCTGAAAAAAGCTGCCAAAGGCCAGGATTATGACCACCAGAGCGATGACAATTATTTTCAGATTAGCCAGAATCTTTCTGACTTCAGGGGGCAGGTTTAAATTTTGATATGCTTTATCTGCCATAGTTTTATTTGTTTATTTAGTTAGTTAATTGGTTATTTGATTACTTGAATATTATTCTCAGAATGTGACAGCACCCAGAAATCGTAAATCCCTGCCAGCCAGTTTACCTGCCGAAGGTTTAACTGCCGCAGGCAGTCATGGCAGGCTGGGTTAATTATCAATCATAAATCAAATAAGAGCGCTATCCCTATTTTACAAATATAGTCAAATATAAAAGCTGCTTCAATTATTCCTTGCTTTATTTAGTTTAATATAAACATAAATGCTTAATTAAAGGGGCCAGCGCCGCCGGGGACAATGCCCTTTCAGGGCGCTATCGCCCCTAAAGGCCCCTCTCCCCTATCAGTTTCCATTAATATTATATAATATTGCTAATTAATATCTTAGAGTAAAATAATTAATATATTACTTTAATTAATATTGTTTTTTATACAATTTTATTGAACTTATTATAAATAATTTTTGTTAGTATCTTCATTATTCTGTTTTTTGAATTAATATTTTTATTTTCAAACTTTCAAATGCTAGCATAAAACGAAAAATATATGAGACTGTCATTCTTTGTAATCATAATAATAATACTGATCTTAATTGAATTATATGTATTTAATGGGCTCAGTCATCTTTTTAGTTCAGATAACCAGAAAATATACCGTCTGGTTTATTATTTGACAATTTTTTTAATGGTAGCTGGAAATTCAAGTATGTTTTTTGCTGCCAGAAAAGGTTTTGGGGAGACTAACTTTACTATTAACACATTATTAGGTATAGCATTTTCAATTATACTGGCCAAAATCATAATAACAGATTTCCTTTTAATTGAAGATATATACAGGTTTTTAAGGTTAATAGCTGAAAAAATCGCAGGAAAGGGAAATGTTAGTCTTGTTACAAGAAGTAATATACTTGGATACACTGCCCTGGCATTATCATCTCTCCTTTTTGTTATATGTATGTATGGATTATTCTTTGGAAAATATAACTATAAGGTACGCCATATTTCTTTATCATTTACCGATTTGCCGCAGGAATTCGACGGATTTAAAATTCTACAGGTATCTGATATTCATTCCGGTACTTTTGATAACTTTTCTGCTGTGAGAAGGGGCATTGAATTAGTAAAAAAGCAAAATGCAGATATAATATTATTTACCGGTGATCTGGTAAACAATTTTGCTGATGAGATTAAACCATATACAGAACTTCTGGGTTCTTTATCAGCACCCTTTGGTAAGTATTCGATTCTCGGTAACCATGACTACGGACATTACTTTAAGTGGCCGTCGGAGGAGGCATGGATAGCTAATATGAATAAACTTTATGGATATCATGATTCTATGGGATTCAGGTTATTAAAAAATCAGTGTATTGAAATTAAGAAGGGAAATGACTCAATTATACTGGCTGGAGTCGAAAACTGGGGAAAGCCTCCCTTTCATCAGTACGGAGATCTGAATAAAACATTTCAGAATAATTCAGATGAACAATTCACTATACTGATGTCTCATGATCCTTCTCACTGGGATGGACAGGTCCTCGGGTTTCACAAGCATATTCATCTGACACTGAGCGGTCACACCCATGGCATGCAGTTAGGTTTTGAAATAGGTAAGTATAAGTGGAGCCTTGTAAAGTTATTTTATCCAAAATGGATAGGATTATATGAAAACAATGGAAAATATTTATATGTAAACCGTGGCTTCGGATTTATAGGTTTTCCTGCACGTGTAGGTATATGGCCCGAGATTACAGTTATTGAGTTAAAACAGAAATAAAAACAGGATTTGCGTTAGTTTTCATCTTCCCATTTACGCTAACTTTAGCCTTCCCTGCCGGTTATTTCTTTTCATAAGCATTTATAATTCTGTCAATCATCCTGTTAACCTTATCATTTATTGTTTTAAATTCAGGATTATCATTGAACCATGCCAGAGTTTTTTTAAATCCCTCTTTAAATGATATTGTTGCCGTAAAGCCGGGAACAAAAGTCTTTATTTTTGAATTATCGAAAATCACACTGTATGCCTTGTCACCAAGCAGATTTCCAACCTGAGTATCATCAAATTTGCAAATAAAGTCAGATGGAATATGTATAATATTAGCTTTTACACCAATTGAAGAGGCCATGATTTCATAAATCTGGTTCCAGTTCAGTATCTCATCGGATGTAATGTGAAAAGCATGTCCAATAGCCTGGTGGTGAGCCAGGAGACCGGTAAATGCTTTGGCAAAATCTTCGGAATGGGTAAGTGTCCAGAGTGATGTTCCGTCTCCGTGAACAATAATCTTTTTACCCTTTTCCATACGATCCATAATTGTGTAATCATTCCAGCTTCCTACTGAAACAGGGATAATAGTATCGTAAGTATGAGACGGGCGAACAATGGTAATCGGAAAGCTTTTCTCCCGGTATGCCTGATACAATTTTTCTTCACATGCAATTTTATTACGCGAATATTCCCAGAATGGATTGGCAAGTGGAGTTGATTCAGTAATTATGGGATAAGAAAGTGGTTTTTGATAGGCTGAAGCAGAACTTATAAATATATATTGCTTTGTTTTTCCATAAAACAGATCTATATCACGGTTTATATCCTCAACGGTATATGCAATCCAGTTAACCACAACGTCCCATTGCTGGTTATTTAAGGTCTTTTTTAATTCATTGATTTTGTTGATATCACAGGTAATTGTTTTTGCCCCAAATATTATTTGCCTTGTTTTACCGCGGTTGAGTAAATAAAGGTCTATTCCAAGAGAAACTGCTAATTTACTGACAGCGGTACTGATATTGCCAGTTCCGCCTATAAATAATACTTTCATTTTTAAAGCATTTAATAAAGAACATCATTAATAGTACCTGCCTAACAATGGATGTTCAACAATAATTTTTCTTAATTCCAGAATATCTACTATACCCTGGTTTTTATATATAATTTTACCTTCGGGTTCAATCAGTAACGTATAAGGAATTGCACCACTCCATTGAGGATCAATTGACTCAATAAGCTCGTAACTGTTATCACTATTATATATATAATTCCTGATTGCAGAATTATTGGATTGCAAAAATTTCAGAACATTATCCCGTTTTTCAGGTTTATCAGCAGAAACAGAAACAAATTCAAAAGCACGATTCTGGTACATACGATGTAACTTAATAAGTTCAGGATACTCAATAACACAGGGGGCACACCATGTAGCCCAGACGTTTACAAGCCTTAGTTTATCTGAGTTATTTGCGATAACATCCTTTAAAAAATCTCTGTCAACTTCCAGAAGCATTACAAGTTTATTATTCCAGTCGTTGTTAACTTTGTCAGTCCAGTCTGTTTTCCATGCCCATTTTATGGAACAACCAAATGCTTTATTGACAGGATTTTCAATTGTCTTACCTGTGAGTAGTGCGTTAACTGCATTACGAAGGTCTTCTGCATTCCCTGTCCCCGGCTTTTCCGATTCGTCAATACGGCCTGTATAAACAAGCTTGCGCCTGTTATCAAATATAAATGCATGTGGAGTGGCAGCAGGTCCGTATTCAATTGATACAGCCTGATTATCTCCATCATAAAGGTAAGGGAAATTAAAAGATTTATCTTTTGCCCTTATAACCATACTTTCATAAGAGTCATCCAGATCTGAATAGCCACACTCTTCAGGAAGCAGACCATAGGAACTGTTCGGCATAATAGCAACAACAGACACTCCTTTATCTTTATATTCCTGAGTGAACTGAATAATCCTGTCTTCATAGGCTTGTGCAGTTGGACAATGATTACATGTAAATATAATAACCAGTATTTTTACATCACTAAAGTCTTTAAGACTATAGAACCTGCCATTTACATCAGGAAGATTAAAATCCGGCGCATTATCTCCTATTTCCAGAGTATTGACATCCTGTTGTTTTATCTTCTGAGGTTGTGGTTTAAAGGTGGTTGCAATAGTGTCACTTTTAGCGGAAGATGTATCCTTTTTATTCCCGGGAGAATTACATGAATAAGAAAAAAGCAGCAGGAATGCTGCAATTAATAAGCATGTGTAATTAATTAAATATTTTATCCGGTTCATAATAGATATGTTTTTAATACAATTCACTTCTGTCTTTAAAATTTTTATTGAAATCCAGGTAAAAATATTAATTTTAAAGAAATTAGCATAAATAAAGAGTTTCTTATTGGGGATTAAAATATCTATTTAGTGAGCCGGTGTTTGTAAAAGCTAAAATATTTATTTCATTTTTACTGATTCTTGTTTTTCTTTGTTCATGCAAGAAAGTTAAAGAGTATTTCCACGATCCTGAAACAGAACCTGTCAGACAGGCAATAAAAACTTCTGCTGCAATAGGCTATTCTGTTTCTGTTGCTATGAGTGTGATGTCAGGAGAACAACCGCAACATGTGCTATCTACCGGAGACTGTTCAGATTTCCCCTGCACTTTTCTTATGTATATTAATATCAACCAGGATAATCCTTTATTATTTTCAGAGGGAGATGTCGGCGAAATAGTTGTCGCCGGGCTAATGCCTGATGAGGATGTGGCTATTATGACTATTGTCTTTTCAGATATAAATATTAGTACGCAAAGCTTTAATTTATTGAGTGTGCATACCATCCCCGTTATTAAGGAGGAGGACAGGATTATGGTTGTATTCAGCGAAATGGATATAAATATTGGTTCGGACTCTGATGCATTACTCGAATTAGACCTGTCACAACAGGAAATAGATTCTGAAATTTCAAGGTTAGACAGGGAAAGACCAGAGGATTTATACGTTGCTGTCGAACAAAATGCCTGGTTTATTGATGTTAATCAGAAAAATACATTCGCAGATTTTAATGATGATTCATATTCAATAACAGGAGGAGGACAGATAATTGAGGTAACAGGTGCATCAGGAGGGATTATTCAACAGGCAATGTTACAGGTGCAAATAGAATCAGGGTGCCTGAGAAACCCTGTAAACGGCTATGCTCTTATCAAGAATACAAGTGCTGAGGAAAGGAAATTCCCCGAATTAGGAACTGCTATATTCGGTTTTCACCACGCATGCGACGGAATGGCTGATATAACATTAGCTACAGGTGTTTATCTGAGATCAAACGGGAAGGCCCTTCCCCTGGGCCTTAATGATTGATTTTAATTCCTTATATATTTTAATCATACAATCGGCATCCGTCTAACTATAACCAACCTAAAGTCTATTAAAAAACAAAATGTTTAATACTGTAAGTATTTCTCTACATATTACTATCTTTGCAATATCTTAAGATTGTAAAAAAAATAACATCAATTTTTACGAACAATTATGGAATACCATTTTTATTGTAATAATTGTGATAAAATTTTTACGACAGAACCTGATCGTAAAGAATATATAGATCCTGTCTTTGGTCCGTGTACATCATTAACAGCAAAATGCCCGGATTGTAATGCCTGTTGCGCTGAATACCGTAAACCTAAACCTAAGGCAGTAAAGAAAATATTGCAGGGGCCCTCATGTAGTAATGGTTCCTGCGATTGTTTTAATTAACTTAATTTATGAGTTTATATAATATAATTTAAATATTTTATATACAATAAATTATATTTAATAAATGTTTCATAATTACTTTTATATTCCTTTAAATTAATCCGGTTTATTTAAAACTAATTGTTATTATTGATGAATTTCCAGCTTTAACATTAAATTCTCTGGCAAAATTTCCTTGATTTAGAGCCAGTCCCACCCTTCCTGAAGAGTCAATATATGCCAGCGGATAATTATGTTCTACAAAACCAAAAGATTTTGTAAAGGGAATAGTGTCCTTAAACTTTAATTTCCCATCTACTCTTATTATTACTTCTGCAGATGATAAAGATTTGATATCTTCTATATCTTCAACCATAGACCGCGGAATATTAGTTGCAAGATTACCGTAAGGTTCTTCAATTTTCATAATCGTCCCTTCTATATTATTTCCTTGTTTTAAAGGTTTTTTGTATTCGATTTTTACTATTTCATTTTTTATAACAGGACCTGTATCTTCATAGGAAATAATTCCTGCAGCAAGCTTTGCGCCTGTATAGGCATAAATATCCCTTCCGTGAAAAGTGTGGGCATCTTCACTACCAGGCCTTCTTTTGGTAGCCTCGTCTATAAGTCTTATTTCTTCCATGCCAAAATACTCATCTACAAATGTAAACACTCCGTTATCCGGTGATACTATGAATTTCTGATTTTTAGTTTTAACGACAACTGATTTTCTGTTTGTACCCACGCCGGGGTCAACCACAGAAACAAAAACCGTAAGGTCCGGCCAGAATGATATAGTATCTGCCAGTGTTATTGCTGCCTGCCAGATGTTAAAAGGTTCAATCTGATGTGTGAGATCAAAAATTCTAATATCAGGATCAACACTCATAGCTACACCTTTTATGCTGGCTACGAAATGCTCTTTCAATCCGAAATCTGACATCAGTACAAGAGGTCTCAAGAACAGAGTATAAAAATGATTTATTTAAAATAAAATATATTATCTAAGAGTCTGTATTAAAACCTGAATGCCAGGCCGATATTAAAAGATATTCCTCCTGTATTCAGCTTTTCGTATCTTGTAACTGTCTGATCATCCTGATCTTCCAGTTCCCAGTTGCCCAGAGCAAAGTTGTAACCAACCTCCACGTTCAGTAATAAATCAAAGTATATGGGGATATATATTCCCGAATAGCTAGTAATCCCTCCTGAAATCGCGGAAGCTGAATTCCATGTCCTTTGCCCGTTCTCAGGCATTATCTTGGTTTCCATGCTTCCGTAATAAAATCCAAGACCTGTCCCTAAATACGGAACAACTTTAGAATTTTCAAAATCGATTTTGTAGACAAGACTCAGTTCCACAGGAACAATATCCAGGGTATTATCATATGCCAGTCTGTCACCATCTGGTGCCAGGGCAAGGTCTACATTCTGCCTGAGAATAGTAACTCCTGACCTTAACCTTATTCCAACAGCTGAAAAGTAATGATGTATGCTGATATTCAGGTTACCGCCAGTTCCAAAACCGGTAACAAAGAGTCCAACCGGACTTCCACCTGCATCATAACTGACTGTTCTTACTCCGCCGACCAGATAATCATTTCCCGGAACAAATAAACCGGTATTGAGACCAATATATGTTCGTTTGTTTTGAGCATTTATATTATTACCCGCTATAAAACAAAATATAATTACCGCCATAAAAAGAAGAGTTATTATTTTTTTCATTTTGTTAGCTTTTAATGATTTGCAAAACAAATTTCATTATATCAATAATAATAATCAAGAGTTGAATTTTAAAGATATTAAGAAAGGAGATTATGTTATAAACATTCAGGAAAAGCCACAATCTGTGAAGAAGCAAAAGAAATTGGTTAATTGATGTGTAAATCCACTGGCAATAAAGTCTGATTTACAAATACATACCTGTAATTATTCTTCTTACCATATACCCAGTTATATACAATATTCGCCCTGTCGAGTAAAATTCTTGAATCTTTAAATAATTCATTATCAGTGCTAAATAATTTATTATTTGATTCTGTAATTTGGTAATTTGTGAACTGGTTATTTATTTTCAATCTTCCTTTGTTGAATATATATAAGGGAACCGGACTACCTTTTTCATATAATTCCATAATTCCATATTTAAACCTGGTAAGGAATGTTTGCTTTTCACTATAACCATTGATAAACTCAATTTGATCTTTGATTTCCTGTGCATTTTCAAATTCTGCTTTTGAAATATAATGATTCAGTTTTTTTTCCAGCAGAGGAATTATGTGACTACAGTTACCGCTGAGAAATTCCTGTACTTTATTGACAATAGTTGTATATTCCAGTGGCATAATATTGAGAATGCATGGTGCCTTGCAGTATTTTAAATCGTGGTACAGGCACTTGGTCAATGGATTTGATTCCTTGCACAGTCTCAAATTATAATATCTTAATATAATATCAATAAGCATTTTTATATAATATTCTCCCTGAAACGGACCGAATACAATGTTATTTCTGATTTTTTTTAGTGAATTAATTACTTTAACAGTTGGAAATAAACCTTTTGTCAGCATAAGGTATTTATATTTCTTAAATTTTTTCTGGCGCACGTTATAGAAAGGGAAGAATTTCTTAATTAATTTATCCTCAAGCAATAATGCCAGAAATTCATTAAGTGTTTCGTGAAATTCAATATTGAATATATTTGATACCAGGGGTTTAATTTTTTTCCGGTCTTCTGATTTATTATCATGAAAATAACTTAGTACTCTCCTTTTTAAATTTACTGATTTACCTACATAGATAACATTTTCCTCGCTGTCACGGAATAAATATACTCCGGGCTTTTCAGGAACCCCCTTCCTGATGTATTTAACAAGGTTTTCTGCCTGGTTGTTTTTCATAAAGCAGTTGTTAAAGGTTGATACATAATAATAATTACAAAGTCTTCAGCATATTTATCAGGGGGTATTGCTCTGTCAGTTAACTGATATAAGTACTTCATAAATGAATGATTATCAGATAATCAATATTATGGATTATAATATAGTTTTTTTTAAAATAATATCTGTCCCAGAATGATTTATTTTAAAAAATAATGATGTTCGTCATTATCAATTCTTTTGTATTTTTGTGCCTTATAAAATTATTCTTCAAAAAACTTACTATGATTAATAAAGTTGTCTCTGTATATGGTTATGGCCGTTTTGGAAAATTCTGGGCTGATATTCTGGCTGAAGATTTCCATATTAAAGTGTATTCCCGGAGAGGGTTAAAGAATGAGGAGGTCAGCCCCGGCATTCAAATTACTGATGCTGAAGATATATTTAACTGCGATGCCATTTTTTTCTGTGTTGCTATCTCTTCCTTCGAGGAGTTACTTTTAAAGTCAAAAAATCTTTTTAGAAATAACACTGTTTATTTTGATACATGTTCGGTTAAGGTAGAACCTGCAAGATGGATGAAAGAAAACATTCCGCAGGAATGTAAAATAATTGCATCACATCCTATGTTTGGTCCCGATTCGTTTTTCAATTCTCCTGATAAATTGCCTATGGTTATGTGTAATATAAGCGTGGAAGATAAAGAATTTAACTGGTGGAAGGATTATTTTTCCAAAAAACGAATGCGTGTGATAGTAATGACTCCGGACGAACATGACAAAATGGTTGCATATTCACAGGGAATAACTCATTATATTGGGAGAGTATTGTCTGACCTTAAATTAAAGCCAACTTTAATCAATACTTTAGGTTATCAAAAACTTCTGGAGATTATGCAGCAGACCTGTAATGATAGCTGGCAGCTCTTTATAGATCTCCAGAAATATAATCCCTACACAAAAAATATGAGAATTGACCTTCAGAAATCAATTGAAAGAATATATAAAAGTCTGGGTGACGATAGAATATAACTTATTGAATAATCATTTTCTTCAGTAAATCTCTTACCCCGCTTATTGATTCAACATTATATCTGGCAGATGTATAAACTAATCCTACTTTAATAGTTATCGCACTATCAGGTAATTCCTCAAACATATATTCATCTGTCCAGTCATCTCCTATTCCAAGAATAAAATCATATTTTTTATCGGCAATCAGATGAAGAGCAGCCCTTCCTTTATTTATGTTACTGTTTTTAATTTCAATTACTTTGTTCCCTTCCAGAATATCAAGATTATAAGTACTTATCAGGCTTGTAAGTTCATCCTTTAGTTCAATAGCTCTCTGAGCTCCCAGTTCGTGATCTGCTTTTCTGTAATGCCAGGCAATTGAATAATTCTTTTCTTCGATAAAAGTCCCCGGAGTTCTGTCCACGAAAAATTCTATACTTGGTCTTATCAGATCCTTCCATTCATTATTCATTTGTTCAACCATTCTCCATTTGTGGGTTGGCTTTCTAATCCATACTCCATGTTCTACTATAAGTGTATAATTTTTCGCCCCAAACCATTTGCCAAATATTGCTTTATCCCGGCCGCTAATAAGCACGATTTCGTTTTTACTGTCTCTGGCCAGTTTGTCAAGAGTCTTATAAAGCTCTTTATCAGGTTCTGCAAGTTGCGGATCAGTCTGAAATCCAACAAGGGTCCCGTCATAATCAAGAAACAGGATCCTGGCTTTAGCTTTCTTATAATTTTTTATAATTTCACTTTCAATATCTTTATTGAATTTTTTTGCCAGATATTTCTTTTGAATTTTGCTTACATTATCAAGACTGTTAATAAAATCCTGAGCCCACTTAATAATACTGTACCTTTTCAGAATATTCTGCATAATATTAATTCTGTTTTTTTGCTCTTGATCCGGCATATTAATAGCTTCCTTCAGCGCATCAGCTATTTCTTCCTTATTATTCGGATTGATAATAATAGCTTCGTTCAGTTCTTTTGCAGCACCGGCCATTTCGCTAAGAATCAGCACACCCTTGTCATTTATCTGTGATGCTATATATTCCTTGGCTACCAGATTCATACCGTCTCTTATCGGTGTAATAAGTGCTATTTCACATGAAGAATAAAGTTCAATAAGATCTTCAAAACTTAGTGTTCTGTAAAAGTACCATATAGGTGTCCAGTTAATAGTAGCATATTTACCGTTTATTTTTCCTACAAGTTCATCAATCTCTCTTTTCATATTCATGTACTGTTCCACATATATTCTTGATGGAACCGCTAAAAGAATCAATGTGACCTTTTCCCTGTATTCAGGATATTTATCGAGAAAATATTCAAATGCAATTAAACGGTTAGATATTCCTTTTGAATAATCCAGCCGGTCAATTGATAAGATTAGTTTTCTTTCCGGAGACATGAGAAAGTGTTTATCAATTTCCTGCCGGATCTTTGATTTATCCTTAACAGATTTCTGTTGCAGCTTGATTGCGGAATTATAATACTTATCGTAATCTATACCCATAGGGAAAGCATCTACCTTTACTACTCTGTTTTCAAGATTAATTTGATTTAATACTACTTCACGCCCCAGAAGCCTTCGCACACAACTTAAGAAGTGTCTTTCGTAATCATATGTATGAAAACCTATTAAGTCTGCGCCAAGCATTCCTTCGATAATTTCCTTGCGCCAGGGAAGAATTCTAAAGACCTCATATGACGGAAACGGGATATGAAGAAAAAATCCGATAGATATGTCCTTATGCTTTTCCTTTATAAGTTTTGGCAATAGAAGAAGGTGATAATCATGAATCCATATTTTATCAATTCCTTCAATATTTTTCAGTATTACCTCGGCAAATTTCTCATTTACCTGAATATATGAATTCCAGAAGTCTTTGTTATAATCGACATATTGAGTAAAATAATGAAACAAGGGCCATATAGTCTTGTTACTAAATCCAAAATAGTACAAATCCATATCCTTTCTATTTATAAAAACCGGTAAACATTTTTCCTTTTTTATAGCGGATATTATATCTGATCTGACTTTACTATTAATTTCTTCATCAACTATACCGGGCCAGCCAATCCATAAACTTTCAAATGATTTATAGATTGATTTTATTCCTGTTGCCAGTCCCCCTACACTCGGTTTAATACTGATCGACTCCTTATCAAGATTTATCTGTAAGGGTAGCCTGTTTGATACTATTAAAATTTTTTGCATAACTGACTTATTTATTAATATATGTTCTGGCCTTGTTTCTAATTTATATATAATATTTGCCTGATCTAAAATAATTTACAGGTTTATATTAATGTAGAATTTTTATTCTACTCAATATATTACTAATTTTAGCTTCATTAACCAGGTTGGTCTTATCTGTTTACAAAATGCTGACTGATAACAGAATAGATGACAAAACGGATAGTAATTATATTAAATATCCTAAAAGAGACATTAGCTAATAAATTAGCCTATGTAAAAACAAAATAACAAAATATTTTCTATATGAAAAATTTAAATTACGGAATAATTGGCAATTGTTTAAGTGCAGCCCTGGTATCAGATAGTGGTTCAATTGATTGGTGTTGTCTTCCCCATTTCAGCTCTTCATCTATTTTTGCGAAATTGCTCGATGAGCAAAAAGGAGGAAATTTTGAATTTATTGTAGATAAGGAATACCAGATTAGTCAGAGCTATATACGCAAAACAAACATACTGGTTACAAAATTTGAGAAAGGTGTTGATAAATTCGAGCTCGTTGATTTTATGCCCAGATATTTAGCTGATTACAGGAGTTATTATTCCCCGCCTGATATAATCAGGTATATAAAATACAAATCCGGGAAACCTGCTTTCAGGATTAATTATAATCCGAAACTGGAATATGCAAAACATAATACCAAAATCCTTGTAAAAAAAGAATATATAAAAAGCTTCACTACAAAAGGTATCTATGATTCAGTCTATTTATATACCAGTCTGGACAAACAAAAGGTCGTAGCAAAAGAAAAAATTGAGATTAATGATGATGCGTTTTTTCTTTTAAGCTATAATCAAAAGATATTAAAGCAGACAGTTGACAGGGCTTATTTAAAACTCCAGAGGACAAAGGTATACTGGCTGGACTGGGCAGATAGAACAAAATCCTTTAATAAATATAATGAAGAAATATTGAGAAGCGCATTACTGCTAAAGTTGTTAAGTTATGATAAAACAGGTGCTGTAATAGCTGCTACAACAACATCTTTGCCTGAAAAGATCGGAGATATAAGGAACTGGGATTACAGATTTTGCTGGTTAAGAGATGCTTCCATGGTAATTAAAGTAATGACTAATCTCGGCCACTACAGGGTAGCAAAAAGATACCTGAACTTCATAATTGATATTATTCCTGATAAGGATGAAAAGATCCAGGTCATGTATGGTATCAACAGGGAAAGAAACCTGACAGAGAAAATACTCGAACATCTGAGTGGTTACGAAAATTCCATACCTGTAAGAATTGGTAATGATGCATTCAGGCAAAAACAGAATGATATATATGGGATATTAATGGATGTAATATACCAGCAATTTGAGATATTTGAAACATCTCTTGTCAATAGTGAAGCCTTGTGGACTATAACAAGAAGTATAGTTAAAACTGTAAACAGAAATTGGAAAAAACCGGACAGAGGGATCTGGGAAATAAGAAAAGAGCAAAAACACTTTACTTTTTCAAAGGTTTTATGCTGGGTTGCAATTGACAGAGCGATAAAAATTGCACAGCTGATAAAGAAATATGACTATTTAAATGAATGGAAAAATCTTGCAGATACTATTAAAAAAAATATTTATGATAATGCATGGAATGAAGAATTGCAATCCTTTACACAGTCTTATGGTTCGAAGGATATGGATGCATCAAATTTACTAATGGAAGCATACGGTATTATTGACGCTGGTGATCCAAAATATATAAGTACAGTAAAGAGTATTCACAAATATTTAAGTAGGAACGGACTGATGTACAGGTATAAAAACAGGGACGATTTTGGATTACCTGCATCATCTTTTACTGTCTGTAATTTCTGGCTGGTCAACAGCCTTTACAAATTGGGTGAAAAAGAACAGGCAGAGAAAATGTTTGAGAAAATATTAAAATACAGTAATCACCTTGGATTATTTAGTGAGGATATTGATTTTAAAACAAAACGGTTGCTTGGAAATTTTCCGCAGGCATATTCACACCTGGCACTAATTGAAACTGCAACTATATTGTCATCAAAAGCTGAAACAGATCAGGAGGAGTTTTTTGAAAACTTATATTGATTAAAAGCTATAATGCTGCCAATGACGTTTCTCAGCTCTATAAATGTGAATTATTAATAAAATTTTAATAAATTGGCTATTAGTACAAATATTTCAGCTCTAAATTATGCAGGAATTTATTCTGAAAAACAAGGAATCAGCAGATGAAGATATAAAAAGAATACTGTATGATCAGATTGATACAGCTCTATCATACCTGGAGAATGAATCTGATAACAATTTTGATGAGTCAATACATGAGGTCAGAAAATGCATAAAGAGAATAAGAGCTGTTATAAGACTAATCAGGGACGATATTGGCAAGCAGAACTGCAGGAAGGAAAACTTTTTCTTCAGGGATATCAACAGAAATATGTCCGAACTCAGGAGTATTAACGTTAATATTGAAACACTGGCTAAACTTAATTCAGATCAATCTGGGGGCTATAAGGCTTTAATAGATCATTTTATTGAGCTAAAAGAAAAAATTATATATAAGCTTTGCCTGGAAGATGATCGTCTGGGAAATGTCTTTAAAATGCTTAAGAAAGGGAAGAAAAGAACAGGGCGGATACTAATTAAGAATAAGGATTTTGAAATACTTTTCTTAGGATTCATAAGAGTTTTTAATCAATGTCTGAGATCTATGAGTTTAGCGAAAAAAGAACCTACCAAAGGTAATTTACATGAATGGAGAAAAATAGCAAAATATTTATACTATCAGTTTCAGGTTTTGGCGCCTGTTTTGCCTGAAGAGCTGGGAATTTATACACCAAAACTGGATAAACTGGCAGATTACCTTGGTGAAGATCATGATCTTGCAGAACTTGAAGATTCTCTTAGGGGAAATCCATATGTGCCGGCCGAGTCAAATAAATCAGAATCAATTTATAATATAATTGATAAAACAAGATACGATAAGCAAAAGGTATTATTTTCACTTGCCGGTGAAATATTTAACGAAAGACTACAGACCAGTATTAACAATTTGTTTTCCATATGAACACCATGTTCTTTTCCCCGCTAAATTACGATGAACCTCTTTTCAGGCCTCCGGCGGAAGCTAATTCTTTAATTTTTCAGGTAACTATCGGATGTTCATGGAACAATTGTGCTTTCTGTGAAATGTACACAATGAAAAAATTCAGAGTCCGCGATTTAGACGATTTAAAGAAAGAGATTAAAGAAACATCAGGATATTTTCCGGATACCCGTAAATTTTTTATAGCAGACGGCAATGCAATGGTTTTACCTGCCCAAAAACTTATGGTTGTTATCAAATGTATAGATGAGAATTTTAGTAAAATTCAAAGAATATCAGCCTATGCACTTCCCAAAGACATACTGTCAAAATCTGATAAGGAGCTGCAAAGCTTGCAAAAGGCGGGATTGAAGCTTTTATATATTGGGATAGAGACTGGTGACGATGATCTGCTTAAAGCAGTCAACAAAAGGGAAACTTATAATTCAACACTTGAAGGGATTAATAAGGCTCATGAAGCAGGTATTGATACATCGTTAATGATTATAAACGGACTGGGAGGTTCAAAATATAGCATGAAACATGCCGAAAATTCCGCGAAAATTATAAATCTTATTCAACCGAAATATCTTTCATTACTGACACTTATTTTACCCCGGGGACTGGACCATTATAAGAGAAGATTTAAAGGTGAATTTGTTCCTTTAGATCTGAAAGGATTACTCGAGGAGGTAAAAGTATTTATTTTTAAAACAGAATTAAAGAATACGATCTTCCGTACTGATCATATATCAAATTACCTTGTTCTGAAAGGAATACTATCAAGGGACAAGTTAAAGATTTTGGATCAGATTGATAAAGCACTGGATAAATGTACTAACATACCTTTTGATTATAGCAGAAATAGCCTGTGAGTATAGGCAGCAGATGCGGTTTCATGCCTGTCTGCTTAGTGGCATTTATCAAACTCGGCTATTTTGTTTATTATAGGTTTCTCAGCATCAGAATACATTTGCCTGATAAATTCATCATGAAAATTATAGGTCCTTTCTTCAAGCTTAATCAGTCCAATCCTGTCAAATAACATTTCTTTTGCTGTTTTAATATCTTTTCCATAAATATGATACGAGTCAGCATGCCAGTTCATCCTGGCCAGTTTAACTGTTTTTCCTGTATGCAGAGCTACACCTGCAGCAATAACCTCCTTATTAAACTGGATAAATCCGAACATATTCATAAAACTGGCTCCCCAAGCATCATTGCTTCTGAAACGTATATTACAGTTCAGCCATTGTGTTCCTTCATCATCCTCAATAATTCTGTACCATAATGACTGAAGACAAGGAGGATCATAGCAATCGCCATCAAGATTCGGCATCCATGTTATCATCTGTGCCTGCCTTGTAAAAGGCTGTTTCGATAATTTCTCCACTATCCTCTCTATCTGGTTTATCTTAAAGTGGCCGGCTTCAACTGATTTACCGTCTTTCAGTTCCTTCCATATGCCATAATTCTCAAGTCTTCCATGATATGTGTATTCCCACCTTGTATCATCAGGATCATTCATATTCTTTACCCAGTGATCCTTGTAACCCTTAAGTTCAAGAACATATTCCTTAAGGTCATCTATACCTCCCGGAAATGCCATATGTATCATCGGATCGCTCTCCGGTTCCAGGATAGTAACATTCATTGTACAGTCCAAACTTAACGGATCACCAGGCTTATCATATTGAGTTTTAAATCCTATACCGTAATTATAAAGTTTTACCAGTGCTGCTTCATAAGCCTGGGCTAATGATTTTTCCTGGACATAAATAACTGGAATATTTTTCATTTTAATTAGAATTTATTTCCTCAAATTTTAGAAATAATATCTATTTAAAATGATTTTTTCTGATAATAATATTAACAATTTATTAAAGTGCGCAAAAGGGCACAGTGCCCTCATTAGGGCGCTGGCCCAAATAATTAAATAAACAAATGATCCAATAAACAAATAATTAGGGCGCTGTCCCCTTTATTCTACGATTTTAGAACGCTGTTCCCTTAAGCGCTTCATCGACTGATTCAAGAAGGGGTTTACAGGATAATTTTGCTCCAACAGCTTGTATTAGCCACCTTTGAGGAGTCAGCCGTCCCATTGTGAACATTCTTTGTATTTCACCTGCCATGTTTTTAGGATTAATATGCTTTTCAATCTGAAACTGGATTAATTGTCCGACAGGATAATTAGATAAATAAAGGGGATAGCTAATCATATGCGAGTATATGGCTAAGATGGTCTGATCTTTTATACCGAATATTTCAGCATAATATTTATTCCAGATATCCTTTGCGATACTTATAACCGCTACTTTCAATTCGCTTGCAGTGGCATCAGGATGGTCATAGAGCCATTTCCAGACATTCATATCCACAAGAGAGACTCCCATAATTTCATAACTTGTCCATACAATATCAAGTGCAAGTAAGTGATCATCAAATTCCCCTTTTTGTTCAACACCTAACATTTCAAGGTCCCTTTTCTGGAATAAAAAGGCTAAAGCTTCTGTAAATGCAGTATTTGGAACTCCATGCAGCAGGTAATAATCCATGTCATATAAAGTAAGGGTTTGTTCGACGTTATGTCCCAGTTCATGCATAGCAACATTATATCCCTGATAATTCATTCCGCCTTTTTCAACTCTTGTTCTTAAGTGAGCTTTATCAGTGCGCATTTCAGAACCCCAGGCATGACCTGCTCCACGTGAAGCATCAACAATTATTTTGGAAGCAATATATTCAGCCTTTTCCTCAGTGAACCCCAACCTGGTAAGTATTCTTGGGATATCTTTCTCGAAATCTTTATTTGTAGGATATTTCTTCCTTGTCAGATTATTAAGTTCCTCTCCCGAAATTCTTTTTGCAGGACCAAAACCATTATACCATATATCAAATGGTTCAAGCTTCCTGCCCAGCCTCTTGCTTATCAGACCGGCAACTTCCTTTATTTGTTTTGAAGAAACAAGTTCAATAAATAAATCCTCTACCTCTTTCTGCGGAATTTCCATATATAACTCAAACGAGCGCTTAATGTTATCAGGATAGTTAGGATAATAATTATCAAACTTCTTTGTTTCATTAAATATATCTATAATCTTCTGATAGCGTGTGTCACGTTCACTTGTAAAAGCTACTTTTTTAGTTCCTTCAAATAATTCGTTTGTATAAGGATACCAGAGATATTTGTCTGAATTTATTACTTCTGACGGAATTTCCTGGCTGATTATTCTGCTCATTATTTCATATATAATCTTTTGTTTTTCTAGTCCATTCTCAGTATTGTAATTAGCTTTTAACTCATCTCTCAATCCCCAGTGTGAAATCAGCTTCATTTCCCCGGGAAATAGTTTCTCGGATTTAGCATTTAAAACATTACCCATAAATATATTATATTCAGCAATATATGATTCAATGTTTGTTGATACACTGCTGTATTCCTGGATAATATCACTGGGAATCCTGGAAATATATAAATCGCCCAGACGTGCATATGCCCATTCTTCCCTTGACCAGTTTTCACCGAGCTTATATTTTTCTTCAAGTGTATAAAAAGGAAAATTCAGCAGGACATAAAAGGCTATTTTGTTTTTATAAAAATCTTCCTGCAGATGACTTGCCGGATTGTAACTTCCAAACATCATATCAATCTTATTAATCTCTCCGACATCCAAATCAAGAGGAGATTTAAGATCCATTATCATCCTGTTCATATTGCCTGACATAATCTCCATGTTTCTCGATATCTTTTCAAATGCCTTTGCCAGCTCATCCTTCGAATCAATAAAATTATCCATGCAGAAATTTTTATATTCATCAATGCTTCCATCCTTTTCTGTCCAGAAAGATGCAACCTGGCGAACTCCTTTTTTTATTCTGAATGTATCAGCAGTACTGTATTTTTTTATCAGTTCTTTTTCAACATCCTCCATTAGATTATTACCAATGAACTCATTGTTTTTACTCATTTTTTGGTTTTTTTCAGATTTGTAGCGATTACAACTGACTGACAGCAGGCAGCTAATTAATATGAAAATAACATAAGTTTTATACATTGTATTGAATTTTTATAAGTATTATACTAAAATAAGTTAATCACAAAGTTATATTTAATAGCTTTCAGCAAATTTATAATTTTGTTTCAATTCTTTATTAAATCATAAATATTTCTGGCATTTTTATATAATATTTCCGAATCATAAACTTTGTATTTGTATTCTTATTCTCCTTTTTGAGTTGACATTTCACTCAACTTATTTTTTGCTGTTTCGAAATTCGGATTTATTTGCAATGCTTTAGTATATGCCGAAATAGCATCGTTTCTTTTTCCCTGGCTATTATACAGGTCTCCCAGATAATAATATACATTATAGTTAAGCGGATTTAATTTCAGTATATACCGGAATTGTGATATAGCATCATCATATTGACGGTTCATAGTGTAAGCCATTCCTAAACTGACATTAATCGTTTCATTTTCAGGCTCCAGTTTAACTGCTTCTTTTAAATGAACGATTGATTCATCCACCAGTCTTATACTCATTAATACAGAACCCAGATTATGCTGTGTCATCGCACTATTAGGATAATATTTTACAGCATTTTCTGCAGCGAATAATGCTTGTTTAATATCCTTTTTGTGGTATAATGCCCACGACCTTACAAGCCATGCGTTACCAAAAACCGGAATTTTTTGGAGCATAACAGTTGTGTGATTTATTACATTATCAGTATTACTTTGATTATTGATTATCATGTTACGGATAACACCCAGTATATGTCTTTCCAGTTTCTTAAGAGCAATATTGTCAGGCATTACTTTTAAACCGAAAAAACAGCTTTGTAATATAGCCAGAGGATTACTCTCAACACGAGCGTTGATTAAAATATCAGCAATATTATGATATAATTTGTGGACCTGGATCCAATTATTTTGTTCTTCCTCTGAAATATTGCTCCAGTCAATTTTACTGTAAATATTATCCTGACGTACTTGTTTAAGAAAATTTTTAAGCCACAGGATTTTCTCAGGATTCTTTATATTTTTATCAGTATTGAACTCAATAAAAGGTGTGTAATCACTATTCAGATTAAAGTCCTTAAGGTAATTATTTATTCCATCCTGGTCACAGATATAACAGCTCAGAACATCGTGTGAGTTATAAAAATTAATATATTCAACGCTTTGACGTACATTATCTTTATTTAGTTCATTATCGATATAAGCCGGGGAAAAGAGTTGTGGTTCATTGCTTCCCACAACATATAAGAAATTGTATTCAGATGGCGCAGTTAATGAAATCCAGATTGTAACATATGGAAATGCTTCCTTAATAGTTCCTAATATACTGTTGATACAGGAAACCGGTATCTCATTGACTGGCAACCAGCAGCCTAAAATCCCTCCGGGACTTAATCTGTCTGAGGCATTCTGGAAATATTCCAGAGTATATAAAGATGCATTTTCTGCAATTTGCCTGGGATTTGTTGCATCAGTAATAATTAAATCATAATGTTTATCAGTTAAGTGTAAATAATTTTTTGCATCCATATATTTAATATGTACATTCTTTTCATTTAGTTGCTCACCAGAATTTATATGACTGAAATATTTTAAGGATATATCAACTAATTCAGGAGCAATTTCTATTATGTCTATGCTTTTAAGGTCATGTTTTGACAAACAGTTGGCAGATTCGCCTGTGCCAAATCCCACGGACAGGACTTTATTTGTATTCTTATTCAGAAAGATGCCCAGGTGTCCCAGTATTTTCTGGGTAATGCTGAAGCCAGGATAATCCCCGGCAACTTTTATTCCGGAAGTTGCCAGAGTAAGTTCTCCTGACTCACCCTCATGAACTGAAACGGTTGTATTTATACCTTCTTTTACAGCCAATACTTTTGTTTCTTGCGTAGTGTAACTGATGAATTGTCTTTTAAATAAGTCTGAAGGAATTAAAAAACTTACAATTGTTATGCTCACAGCTATAGCTAAATAAGATATTCTCCATATAATCCGGACTTCAGTTGAGAATATAATAATCATTATTATGCCAAGCCATAGTCCTGTTAGTCCCAAAAGCATTACTGAACGCTGCACTCCTAATAAGGGAATGAATAAAAATCCTACAAGTAACCCGCCCAGTACTGCACCAATAGTATTTACTCCATAAACCACACCTGTCGTTTGTCCCACTTTGTGCCGGTAATTACTCCATGCCTGTAATGCAAATGGGAATCCAATTCCCATGGCAACTGCAGGTATAAAGAATAAAAAGAAGCTGTTGAAGATGGGGAAAAATAAGGCACGTATCATGGGACTTTCCCAGAAATCAATTGTAGCGGAAACAAAAGCAGACAGTATATCTGACTGCCAGATATCAAGCCAGTTTATATAGAAAATACCCAGGATCCCAAGGCAGGTCAGGCTAATACCAAAAGCAATTGCAGGATATTTTAAACGTTTGGATAATATACTGCCTATCCAGGCACCTAAAACATTACCCAGCAAATAGATTGTAAGTACAGCTGCAAAAACATATGTTGGTCCTCCAAGCACAAAAACAATACTTCGCATCCACAGGAGTTCATACCCTATACTTATTAATCCACTGCAAAAAAAGGCTATCATCAAAATAAAGGAATTTGATGCAACTGTATTGTTACTGCTTGATTTAATATTTACCGGTTCAACGGGTTTTATCTTTACTTCAGAAGTAATATCATATGAACGTGACAACGTAAAACCACTGATGGCAACAAGCAGATTTATACCTGCTGCAATGTATATCGTCCCCATAACCCCTACAGTTCTTATTAAAATAAATCCTGCCAGAAAACACCCAAGGGCCGCACCAAGCATGTTTAATGCGTACAATCTTCCAACCAGCCGGCCTACGCGCTCATGTAATGATGTAACATATCTGCCCAGAAGCGGTAAAGTACTTCCCATCACCATGGCAGGAATCAACAGCAGTATAGCTGATACTATAACTTGCACAAGCAATAATATATGAGGGGAAGGATCATAACGTACATAAAACTGTTGATAAGCGCCATCCATAAGTCTTAAAAACCAGGGTAAAGACAGTGCTGCTATGGTTGCACATACTTCCAGAACAGAATATATAAGTAACCGTTTTTTTATCTGGTCTGCATATCTGCTCATAATTAACGAACCAAGCGCCAATCCTCCCATAAACACAGATACCACAATACTCGAAGCATATACAGTGTTCCCCAGTGTTAATTTTAAAAGCCTTACCCAGACAACCTCATCTATTAAAGAACAAATACCTGAAAAGAAATAAATAAGCACTATTAACTTCAAGGCAAGATTTACAGAGTTTTTTTGATTTGTTTCAACCGAGTTTTTAATCCTTTTCTGCTTTAACATATTCGTCTTCTGTTAAGTTTAATATAGAATACAGGGCATATCTAAATTGTCGAAAAATAGTTAAATAGATTTATATTTTATTTAAAAAATAATTTTTTTTTACAACGGGCAGGAAATAGATCAGATATTCAGGATGCTTTTGCAGATTTCAATTTCTTTGATATCTCCGGTGAATTTTTCTTTAGCATCTGATAGTTTAATTGCTGGTTTATAATCTTCAGATGGAAGGTTTTTTACATATGTCATTTTTATAACATTATTAAGCGGAGTAACACCGACATCATTAGTAAGGTATGTGCCGACTCCATAAACATCATGTATTCTTTTGTTCACATACTTTTTAATTTTTTCAATTTTCTTTAAATTCAGGGCATCACTATAAACTATTGTTTTAGATTGAGGGTTTATATTCATTGATTCATAATAATTTATAGCTTTGTCTGTAAACTGAATAGGATCACCACTGTCCCATCGTAAACCATCAAATACTCTGGCATGCCTGGCCGAAAATCTTTCAAAAAACACATCTGTTGTATATGTATCTGTCAGAGCAATACCTAAATCTCCCTTGTATACATCGACCCATGCATCAAGAGCCAGTTCATTGGCTTTTTTATATCCGTATTTAGCAGCATGGAACATAAACCATTCATGGGGATGGGTTCCAATCGGGGTTAAATTATTTTTCATGGCCAGATAAACGTTACTGGTTCCTTTAAGATATTCACCTGAATATATTTTTAAGACTTCAATTACTTTATCATGAACGTCAAATGAAAATCTTCGCCGGGTACCAAAATCTGAATACTCAGCCTGCAATTCCTTTAATTTTATAGCCTTTTCTTTTGCATTTTTTTCAGCATTAACAGGACGGTTATTATTCATCTTGTTGTACAGCTCGCTAATTATTGCTAATATGGGCACCTCCCATAATACCGTCCGGTACCAGTAACCTTCAATGTCAACCTTTAAATTACCGTCAGCAAGACTAATATTAACTTCACTGGGATCAAACCTGTATTCTTTTAATACATCTACATAGTCAGGATCGAAATAATAACATCTTTGTCTGATAAACCTCTCTGATTCTTTTGAAAGAGTAAGAAAAGACATTTCTTTTATTTCTTTGCGTAATTCAAGGTCAAAGCCATCGGGAAATTTAGTTTTTCCCCTGTTGATGTATTCGTATTTTACTATGGCATCAGGATATAATTTGTGAATAGCATTCTGAGTGGTAAATTTATATAAGTCGTTATCTGTTAAATCTTTAATTATCATTTCTTATTTCTTAAGATTTATGTCTGTGCTTCGCTTAAATACTATACCTGCATTTTCTGCTTCAGAATAAATGGCATCTGCAATATGATCCATACCGGGTACATTTGACATACAATCCTGTAACAGTGTAATTTTACCGGAAATATCACTATATTCCAGTAGTTGCTTAACTGTATTTGCAACACAATGACTTTTAGCTTCTCCTGCTATAAATATGCTGTTATACTTTCTCAGTGTGCCGAGTAAGGTGGTATTAAGCTGTGTTTCGGCACTCGTGTCAACAGGTATGTTTGCCCTGAGTACTCCGAAGTGTTCAGTTAAAGGATTTGTACCCTTAACTACTAATTCGTAATGTTTCCCCTGTCTTGCCCATTCAATTACCTGAGACATAATAACATCGGTAAAAGCAGCACCCCGGCTTCCCTGTATGCAATGTTCCGGCCATACTATATGGGGGAATTCCCTTTCTTTCCCAAGATTCCTTATATAGTCTTTAGCTTTTGACACTTCAAACCTGGGAATCCATATTTCATTTTCAATATCTTCTGTGGATATTTGGGTATAGGGTTCGGGATGATTTCCGTTCTTATCTTCCCAGAAGTAAGGATGAGAAATGTCAATAACCTGGTGATTGTCCTGGGTTAAAATTATATGGTCAATATAACTAATATTTTTCCTGATAAAGCTGGCTGTCCTCTCAACATCTTTTTCTGCCCCGGGAATATACAGTGATCCGTTAGGCATGCAGAAATCATTCTGCATATCAACTATCATTAATAAATTATTAAATTTCATAATATAAGAGTTTGTTTTATATATAAACACAAATTAACAAAAAACGTTGAACAAAAAACTGGGACAGCACCATTAAATAACCAAATAAATATCATCTGTCTTAATATCTTGTTGATAGATTTATTGAAGAAAATGATCCGGCCTTTTAATAAATTGATACTTTTGATTAAAGGACCAAATGTATTATGTTTTATGTAGCTGACCTGCATATACATTCTCATTATTCCCGTGCAACAAGTAAGGAATTAACCCTTGATAAATTATACCAGTGGGCTCAAATTAAAGGAATTAATGTTGTGGGGACAGGAGATTTTACGCATCCCCTTTGGTATAATGAGATAAAAGAGAAACTTATACCAGACGGTACAGGATTTTTTAAACTGAAGGAACCTCCCAAAACAGAAGCAGTACCAGGTATCAGGACAAGGTCTCTCGATGTACGGTTCTGCCTCAGCGCTGAAATAAGTTCAATTTATAAGTTTGATAATAAAGTAAGGAAGAATCATAATGTAATATTTGCAGCGGACCTGGATTCAGTATTAAAAATAAATGCAAGGCTGGCATCAATAGGAAATTTGCAATCTGACGGAAGGCCTATTTTAGGGCTGCCTTCAAGAGATTTGCTTGAAATTGTGCTGAAAACCTCAGATACTGCATATCTTATTCCTGCTCATGTCTGGACACCATGGTTCTCAACTCTCGGTTCCAAAGCCGGTTACGATAGTATTGATGAATGCTACAGGGACCTTACCGGGCACATATTTGCACTGGAAACAGGATTATCTTCCGACCCATCAATGAACTGGAGATTAAGTGAACTGGACCGCTACTCACTGGTATCAAACTCTGATGCCCATTCTCCTCAGAAACTTGGAAGAGAGGCAAATATCTTCGACACCGAACTGAGTTATTATGAAATGTTTAATGCACTAAAGACCAGAACCGGGTTTCTTGGCACTTATGAATTCTTTCCCGAGGAAGGGAAATATCATCTTGACGGGCACAGAAAATGCGGAATAGTCTCTGATCCTGAAACGACGAACCAGTATAACGGAATATGCCCGGTTTGTAAAAAACCCCTTACAATTGGGGTTTTACACAGGGTTGAACGGTTGGCAGACCGCAAAAAAGCAGAAAAACCTGAAAATTCACCCGGATTTCATTATTTGATACCATTACCTGAAATAATTTCTGAAATTAAGAACTCCGGGCCGGAAAGTAAAACTGTTCAGCATATGTACAGGCAGATAATCTCTGAATTTGGTAATGAGTTTACATTTTTAAGAGAAGTGCCTGTTGCTGACATACAAAAGAAATGCGGATTTGTGCTGGCCGAAGCTATTAGGCGGATGCGTGAGAACGAAGTTAAGCCCGTGCCCGGATATGACGGAGAATTTGGTACTATTAAAGTATTTAATGAAGGGGAACTTGAATCTTTACTGGGGCAGTCAAATTTGTTCGGTTATAAAACCGATAAAATGACCAGGAGAACAATAAAGCAATCAAACATCATAGCCAGTAATACAAATATTCCTGAAAAAGCATTGGAAACAGTTGAACTTAACCCGGAACAGGAATCAGCCAAAAATTATTTAAAAGGAGCTTTACTGGTAAAGGCGGGGCCGGGTACCGGTAAAACAGGAACACTTATACAATGGATAGCAAATCAGATTACCAGCAGCCAGGCAAAACCTGAACAAGTGCTGGCAGTAACATTTACAAACAAGGCAGCAGATGAAATGCAAAGCAGATTAAAAACTATCCTGGGTGATAAATCAAAAGGTGCAAGAACAGGTACTTTTCATTCCATATGTTATGGTATTCTGCAGGAAAGATATGCTGAAATGAATACAGTATATGATAATGAGGGCAGGGAAATCATTCTCAATATGTTATTACCTGAATTGAAAAATACCGAGATTAAGGAATTATCCAAATCACTGGCTAAATATTTTGAACTGGGGAATAATTCTGAAATTAGCAATATTAAATACATTGCAGGGCTGTACAGGGAATATAATAAAAAACATAATTCAATAGACCTGTCGGATATAATAAACCAAACAGTAGAGCTGTTAATTAATGAACCCGCATTTCTTGAAAAGGTCCGTGAACAATATTCAGTAATAGCAGTGGATGAATTCCAGGATATTAATCCTATGCAATACAGATTTATTAAATTACTGGCAAGTAATAAAGATATCCTTGCTATTGGTGATCCTGACCAGTCCATTTATAAATTCAGAGGTTCTGATGTGAACTTATTCTTTAAGTTCAGGGATGATTTTGCTGCAAGGGAGATTAATCTGGAAAGGAACTACAGATCTTCTGAAATGATATTAAAAGCTGCTGAAAATATAATCAGGAATAATACATTAAAAAGCAATTTAAGGCTCACAGCTAGCACAAACAACTGGAAAAAGATAAAAGTATTTAACGCAGATGATACAGCAGCTGAAACAAAATATATACTTGATGCAATAGACGGATATATCGGAGGAACTGAGAATTTATCTATAGGCACGAGCTCCTCCTCTGCCAGTTATTCTTTTTCAGATATTGCAGTCTTATTCAGGACTCACCATGTCGGCAAAGAATTAATGAGGGAACTTAAAAAAGCAGGCATTCCCTTGCACTATGGAGATGGTTCATCATACCTTGAAGTACTCCCCTTTAGTTTAATTTCTGATGTTCTGCGCCTTTTAATAAATAATGAGGATTTTGTGTCATTAAAGAAATTAATGGTAAACGGACTTGATTGGCAGGCGTCAGATGTTGATATGTTTATAAGTAATGTTTATTCCAAAGGTATAAACTGGACACAAAATAAAATTGAGTTTATCAACGGACAAAATTATGAGAGATTCACAGAATGGCAGATATTTTATAATTCATTAAAAAATAAATACAAGTCAGAAAATCTGGTAAATATTATTATGGCAATTTGCAGCTTCTTTTTACCTGATAATAAGCTGGATGATTTGTTAATACTTAAAAAGGAAGCTATACTCAGCATGGCCGGGGAAAGTGAAGATAATCCTGAAAAGTTCCTTCAAAAAATGACCCTGGGTAACTATTCTGATATTGGGCGCTTAAAATCCGAGGGAGTGCATCTTCTTACTTTTCATGCAGCAAAGGGACTGGAATTTCCTGTTGTTTTTGTTGCCGGTGCCGAAGAAAATATCACTCCTCTTAACAGCAGAGGAACAGATATTGAAGAAGAAAGGCGGTTGTTCTATGTGGCTTTAACAAGGGCTAAGGAAGAAGTCCATATTACTCATGTTAGAAAACGCAGGCTTTTTGGGCGACCAGATCTGATGGAGCCCTCACGTTTTATAAATGAAATCGGTCGGGAACTAACTGAAGTGGTAACTGATGAACCTAAAAGAAAAGCAGTTGTAAAAGAAAGACAGCTTAGCCTGTTTTAATATATTCATTTCTCCGGGTTGCACTTATTTAATTGCTTAATGCAGATAATCATTTCATGCGTCTATTGCTATTCTTCTCCGAATCTTTTAAGGTCATGTGAGTAGAAGGTCCATTCAGGTGTCTGAATAATCTCATCATTAGGATTTAGTTCATACCAGGGACTATTACTATTTTCAGGATTCTTTAAAACGTGGATTTCCTGGGCAGGCATATAACTTTGTGCCAGCATATAAATTTTTTTACCGGTAGCTTTATTAATTGCCAGATCAACAACTATTACAGCATGACCGGGTGATCCGCCCTGAATAAAGATGTCACCTGTTGAAATATCTCTGTATTCAATTTTTTTCAGCTCTTTTGATAAAGACAATGTTCCTGCATATGTATAAATAAGGTTCAGATAATCTTTAAAATCATCATATGTATTTGATGGTGCTTCAGTTTTTTTCCAGTATGTTCTGTTACCTTCAACAACCACCCTGTATCCCTGAATCCACTTTGAATAATCGACCCTGAATCCGTTAGTGAAATTGAAGTGTATCTTGTCATATTCCTGCATCTGATACAAATACTCTGCTTTTAGCCTGATAATTGCATCGGCACATTGATGCAAATCCCTGTCTCCAATGTCCATGTCAACCACTGCCATATGCACATCCTGATTTGATTTCAGGTTTCCATTATATAATCTTACTTCTGTATTGTATGGCTTAAGGGGTAATTTTCTGAGGTAACGGGAAATTGAATTTTCATCTGCTTCTGTTCTTTCATAACCTTCAGGCAAAAGAAATCTTTCCTCTATGGTTTTTCCGTTTTTGTTTATCAGCTTTAAAGATTGTCCACCTGAAATATTGTTATTTTTTTCACTAAGCTGGCTATCTGTTTGTCCGCAAGAGTATGATATCAAAATAAAACAACACAATGTTATTATGGTCAGTCTCATTATTATGAATTAATGAATTTTAACAAATATAATATAAGTTATTGTTCTATTGTTCTATTGCTCTATTGCTTTATTTACCCATCAAAGTCCCGCCTTCCAGGGGCCTCTGTACAACAGGCAGGTTTAGCATAGGTGGATTGCTGAATTGCAAAATAATCAAATAAACAAATAATTTAAAGGGCAGAGAGGTCACCTAATTAAAACTAAAGTTTTATTTTTATAAATATTTTAAAATTTTTAAAAATGAAAATTTTATATTTTGTTTTAATTTTTGGGATGCTTACAAATCTTTCAGCTCAGGAAAAAGTTGAGCTTCCGGCTCCGCAACCCCTGGAACAAATTGTCCACCATGAAAACTATTCATTATCTTACATTGAAGCCTATGAGCTTGCGTCATGGGTAGCATATGAGCTTACCAGGGAAGAAGCAAAATCAGAAATTGAATATAAAGAAAAATACAGGGATGATCCTGATGTTGAAACAGGATCGGCGACATCAAAAGATTATAAAAAGGCGGGTTACATTATGGGGCAGCTTGCATTTATAGAACACATGATGATGTCTGAAAATGCCGCAACTGAATCTTTTTATCTGTCTACTATTGTCCCCCATAAGTTATCATTTAATAAATATGTATGGAAAACACTGGGAAATATTATAAAAGCCTGGGCCTATGAATGCGGATCACTCTATGTTGTAAACGGACCGGTTCTGGCTGATGCTCCATTCGGAACTTTTGGCCCAAGTAAAGTAAGTATACCGGAAAGGTACTACAGCGTTGTGTTGGATCTGACAGACGAGAGAGGAATAGGATTTGTTATAAGAAACAGTATGTCATCTGCCTCTGTTAAGCAATATGCCATGTCTATTGATGAAGTTGAGAAAATTACCGGAATAGATTTTTTTCCATCATTACCTGATGAACAGGAAGAAAAAATTGAGAGTACTTTTGAACCTGAAAAGTGGAACTTTGAAATTCTGGAAGAATAGTCTTTGGTGATATCTTATTTTTTATTTTTTATCCACTCCCTTGCATTTACAAATGCCTCTATCCATGGTGAGATTTCATCATTTTTTCTTTCTACGGGATAGTGTGCCCAGTTCCACGGAAATGTTGATCTTTCGATATGTGGCATCATAGCAAGGTGTCTTCCGTCCTGCGAACACAGTCCGGCAGTATCAAATTGGGAGCCATTCGGATTCCCCGGGTAACCTGAATAACAATATTTTAAGGGTATGTGATACATGTTTTCCTCATAGGGAAAACTAAATCTGCCTTCGGTATGTGCCACCCAGATACCTAATCTTGAACCTGCCATTGACTTAAACATAACTGAATTATTTTCAGAAATGAAGACATTAAGAAAAGCTGATTCAAACTTTCCGGATTTATTAATCAACATTTTTGGTTTCCGGGAATGTTCCGGATTTACCAGGCCCAGTTCAATCATCAACTGGCAACCATTACAAACACCTAAGCTTAGAGTATCGCTGCGGCTATAAAAATTGTCCAGTGACTCTTTAGCTTTTGGATTATAAAGAAATGCTCCTGCCCAGCCTTTTGCGCTGCCGAGAACGTCTGAATTTGAAAATCCTCCTACAAATACTATCATATTTATGTCCTCCAGAGTCTCTCTCCCAGCTATAAGATCTGTCATATGAACATCTTTAACATCCATTCCTGAAAGGTACATTATATAAGCCATTTCACGATCTCCATTTACACCTTTCTCACGAATAATGGCTGCTTTTATTCGAGTGAATTTTCTTCGCTTAATGTTAATGCCATAATCAAGATATTTGCCTCTGAATTTTTCACAAAAACTAAACTCAAGCTTTTGATTTTTATAATTTGCAAATCGTTCAGCAGCTGACTCATTACCACACTGTTTTCTGTCAAGTAAATATGAAGTTTTAAACCAGATGTCCCTCAAATCGTTTATTGGAAAAGTATGTTCCCTGTCTGATTTTGAAATTGTAATTGTTCTGTTTCTTTCAGGTTTACCTATAATTTTAAAGTCAATTTTATTTTTCTTAAACAGGTCTTTTATATAATCAAAATCATTAACCTGAATTATTATACCGGGATTTTCACTGAACAGTATTTTTATCAGGTCTTTTTCATTAATAGAATTCAGATCAATATCCAGTCCGGTTTCCGGATCAGTAAAAGTCATTTCAAGAAGTGTGGTGATCATTCCTCCGGATGAAATATCATGCCCGGCAAGAATTTTTTCTTCATTTATTAGTCGTTGAATGGTGTTAAATACCTTGGCAAAGTATTTTGGGTTCTTAACCGTCGGGGCATATCTGCCTATTCTTTTGTTTATTTGTGCAAAACTGCTTCCCCCCAGTTTAAAGTTGTCTTTTGACAAATCAACATAAACAAGTAAAGAGTTATCGCAATGTTTAATTACAGGTTCAACAACCTTTCTTATGTCTGTAACTTCACCTGCAGCTGAGATTATAACAGTACCGGGTGAATAAACCATATCACCATCTTTGTATTTCTGTGTCATTGACAATGAGTCCTTTCCTGTAGGTATATTAATTCCCAGTGAAAAGGCAAAGTCACTTGCGGCCTTAACTCCCTCGTATAATCTTGAGTCTTCTCCTGTATTCTTACAGGGCCACATCCAGTTCGCACTTAGCGAAATACCTTTCAGCCCGTTTTCTATTGGTGCCCAGATAATATTTGTCAGGGATTCGGCAATCGATAAAACTGACCCATTACCTGCATTTATTAATCCGCTGACAGGGGCATGACCCAGTGCAGTGGCAACACCTCTAAATCCGGAATAATCCAGTGCGGCTACAGCAACATTATTTAATGGTAGCTGCACAGCTCCACAGGTTTGCTGTCTGGCAACCCTTCCCGTAACTGACCTGTCTACTTTATTGGTTAACCAGTCCTTGCACGCCACAGTTTCAATTTGCAGAACATTCTCAAGATAATCTAATAACCTGGACTGATCATATTCGATCCCATCAAACTCAAATTTTATTGTTATGTCCTGCATGATTGTTTTAGGAGGATTTCCAAACATATTTTCCAGTTGCAGGTCGAGGGGTTTTGATCCGTTTTTACTATTTATAAATGTGAATTGTTTATCTCCTGTCGTTTCTCCAATTATATACATTGGCGCTCTCTCTCTTTCAGCAATCCTGCTTATTAATTCTGTATCTTTCTCCTTTAAAATCAGGCCCATTCTTTCCTGTGACTCATTACCTATAATCTCTTTGTCAGAAAGAGTAGGATCACCAATTGGCAACTTATCCATATATATTTTCCCCCCGGTTTTTTCAACAAGCTCAGCCAGGCAATTAAGGTGACCCCCTGCCCCATGATCATGTATGGATATTATGGGATTTTCATCAGATTCTGCCAATGCTCTGATAGTATTGCAGACTCTTTTCTGCATTTCAGGATTGGAACGCTGTACTGCATTAAGTTCAATTGTATTATCATATTCTCCTGTTGCAACTGATGATACAGCACCTCCACCCATTCCTATACGGTAATTGTCTCCTCCCAGCATAATTATCTTATCACCTTTTTCAGGCATTTCTTTCACACTATCCTCAGCCTTTCCAAAGCCTATGCCACCAGCCAGCATAATAACTTTATCATAGCCATATTTCTTTTCATTTTCATAATGTTCAAAGGTAAGAACACTCCCGCATATGAGGGGCTGACCAAATTTATTCCCAAAATCGCTGGCCCCGTTTGAAGCTTTAATAAGAATTTCTTCAGGAGTCTGATAAAGCCATTTACGTGCTTTTAATACTTTTTCCCATGAACGGCCTCCATTAAGGCGGGGATATGCTGTCATGTAAACAGCTGTTCCTGCCAGGGGCAATGCTCCCTTCCCTCCTCCTATCCTGTCACGTATTTCTCCGCCGGTACCTGTTGCTGCACCATTAAATGGTTCAACAGTTGTAGGAAAGTTGTGAGTCTCGGCTTTTAAGGATATTACGGAATTAATATCTTTTACTACGAAATAATCAGGCTTGTACTGAGTCTCAGGAGCAAACTGCTCAATAGAAGGACCTCTTAAAAATGCACAGTTGTCTTTATATGCTGAAACTACTTTGTTAGGATTTGTTTTGGTTGTAAGCTTTATTAGATCAAAAAGTGAATATTCCTTCTCATTTCCATCAATAATAAATAAACCGTTAAAAATCTTATGGCGGCAGTGTTCAGAATTAACCTGAGAAAATCCAAAAATCTCACTGTCAGTTAACTCCCTTCCCAGGTTCTTACTTAAGTTTTCCAGGTATTTTATTTCTTCTGAACTTAGTGCAAGACCTTCCTGCTGGTTATATGCTGAAATATCATGTATTAATAAAACAGGGTCAGGTTCTTTATTTATTGTAAAAATATCCTGGTTTAGTCCGTTATATAATGCCTGCAGCATGGGATCAAAATATGCATCCCTGTTATTCACAGCATAAAATTCTTCAATTCTTTCTATTCCCCTTATTCCCATGTTCTGGGTTATTTCAACTGCGTTTGTGCTCCAGGGTGTTATCATTTCTTTTCTGGGCCCGATAAAATAACCATTAATAACATCTGCATTAATAATACTGGCATTACCAAAAAGCCATTGAAGTTTTTCTGTAATTTCCTGGCTGAACTTTATTGATACTTTTACAGCATAATATGCGTTTCCGGATGATTTAAAAAATTTTATCATCAATGTCTATTTATTTCGAATCCGCCGCAAAAGTAAGAAAACCATAATATTTTTATGATTTATTTGTTATATATTTTTAACTATGTTTTACACGAAGGAAAGTATAGTTTCCAATACTGAAAAGACAGGTTATTTATAAATAACTTCAACTATTGAAAGCAAAAAACTGTTAATTATTTATGCCTGTTAAAATAGTTGCATATTACAACAATTTTCAGGTAAAGGTTTGGAGGGAAGAGTAAAATGAACTTTAGTTCCTTTTCCAACTTCACTTTCGATCCATATTCTGCCACCATTCCTTTTGATAAAATCCCTGCAAATTATCAGTCCAAGTCCTGATTCCGTTTCTTTTTCAGTAAGTGATTTTATATTACTGGCCTCTGTCATTCGTACTGCTTTAATATCCTTTTTATTCATGCCTATGCCTGTATCCTTAATAATAACTTCAGTATTTTCACAGTTTTGTCTTGCACCTATTGAGATTTTACCATTTTTGCCGGTAAATTTTATAGCATTTGATATTAAGTTTCTGACTATGGTATTTACCATATTACTATCGGCATAAATAAATACTTCTTTCTTTATATTATTGGAAATACTCAGACTTTTTCTTGTTGCATAGTTTTTGAAGTAATTAATATGATAATCAGATATTTTTCTGAAATCAATTTTTCCAGGCTTAAATGTCAGAACATCTCTTTGTATTTTAGACCAGGCTGTCAGGTTTTCTAAAATTGTACAGCTACATTTTACAGAATCATCAATAATGTTGACCATTTCCTGAATCCTGGTTTTATTATAATGCTTAATCTCTTTTCTAAGCAATTCAGAGAATCCCATTATTGCATTAAATGGATTTTTTAGATCGTGAGCAGTGATTTTCAGGAATTTATCTTTCATTACACTCAACCTCATTAACTCCTGTGTTTGCTTTTTTAGAAGTTCTTCTGCATATATTCGTTCTAATTCTGCTCCTGCCCTGGATGCAAATATTGACAAAATGTAACGTGAATTTGGCTTTTCCTGCATAGGTTTATCATCCATCAACACCAGCATGCCCATTGGTTTTTCTTTGCAGTTATATATAGGAGCACCTATGAAACTTTCAATGCCCATTCCGGCAATCAGTTGATCCTCAGGGAACATTTCCTGCAGATTCTGAGGGTAAAATGTGATGTATCCTTTCATAACATTTGCACAGGGAGTTCCATTGTAATTGAAAACAAAATTATTACTAATAGCGTTATCTGACCAGAATTTTATTGTTTCAGCCCTATATTTTTCGTTGTCCAGTATTCTGGCAATATAGGAATATTTTGTTTCAAATGTATTTGCAAGAAGTTCTGTGAGCTTTCTTAGATAAAGTTCGCCAGTTAGTTTTGAAGTATTCTTTATAAGAGTAGCCAGCGTTTCCGCTGCCTTTATATATTCAATGATTTTTTTGATGCGAAGAATTATAATCATTTGTCCGTTTAGCTGCACCTTCTTTTTCGAGATGCTTCCCCAGAATATATTCTTTTTTAGTGTCCTGAAAGTCAACTCCTGCTTATATTCTCCTCCTTTGTTTATTTTTTTAATTATTATTTCCTTGCTGAATTCAGCAGGTTCACTATTATAAAGATTAAAAGACTGTAGATTTAATAAGTCTGTCTTGTTGTCAGCCTGAAATAATTCAACAGCTGTTCTGTTACATTCAAAAATTCTAAAATCATTACCATCGAGTAAGAATATAGCTTCGGGTGAATCGTCAAATACTGCGTGGAATAAAATATCAGTGCTTTTTAGTTCATAAAAGCCAGACTGATCTTTGTAGATTTTAAAATTACGCATCCGGGTTAATTATTAGAGATATTTGATATGTTATATTTGGATTTAATACTTGCAATACGGACATAAGATAAAAAGGTTATACCAATTTTGACGAATATAGGATTTACGGTTGTTGATTTACGATTTAGAGCGACATTCAGAAGGGTCACTGAGGGGGCACAGAGGGGTCACAGAGGGGGACAGCGCCCTTTTAGAGCACTGTCCCAGGGACGCTGTCCCTCTCCGCAGTGCAGATTATTCCCTTGATATTTCGAAAACTGCCGTCCCTCCATCTGTATAAGAACATGCATCAGGGCACTGCACATATGCGGCGTTTATATTCTTTTTCCCGGCAATACCAAACTTATCAGGCCCTGAAATCCGTAAAGCATTATAGAAAGGAATAATTGAAGCAAGTGAATGCATACACAATGGTGTTTTTGATATCAGCTTATAGCCGTCTTCCAGAATAAAACTGTCGTTTTGGCGATATACAGGACAATTACCCTTAATTTCTTTTACCTTAATTATTAAATTCATGAGTTATTAATATTATATGTTATTAAAATTTAAGTTAAATATATTTCTGCAGAATAATATCTTTTCAGTATAATTAATTAATTTTATTTTTATGAACATTTAAACTCCAGAGTTATGAAAAAATTTATAAAAATCCTTCTGATTATAATATTGGTTCTTTTAGCAATTCTAATTGTTACACCCTTTTTATTCAAAGGTAAAATTATGGAGATTGCAAAGGAACAGATTAATAAAAACGTAAATGCCAGGGTGGAATTTGGTGATCTGGGATTATCTTTTATTAAGAATTTTCCTGATGCCAGTGTCTCCCTTAAAGAACTTTCAGTGGCCGGTATTGATAAATTTGAAGGCGATACCCTGTTAAAATTAGCATCTCTTGACATAAAGGTTGACATTATCAGTGTCATTAAAATGGAAAATATAAAAGTCAAAGCTATAGTTATTGACAGACCCGAAATAAATGCGAGGGTCCTTGAGGACGGTTCCTTAAACTGGGATATAATGAAAGAAGCTGAAGAGGAAGAAGAGGAAGTTGTTGATACTGCTGTATCGGAATTTACTACTACTATCGCACTTAAAAAGTTCGAAATAAGAGATGCGAAAATTTCATACACGGATGACAGCTCAAACATGTCAGCATCACTTAATAATTTTGATTTTCTGCTAAAAGGAGATATGTCGCAGGATTTCACAACACTGTCAATAATATCTTCAACAGAAATGGTCAATTTACTCATGGATGAAATAAGATATGTAAAAGATGCATCATTAAATATTGATATCAGTCTGGATGCTGATCTTAAAAATTCAATTTATATTCTTAAAGAAAATGAGGTAGCCTTAAATGATTTGTCGCTCGGATTTGACGGTAGTATAAGAATGCCAAACGAGGAGGATATAGAAGTAGATATGAAATTCAAAACCAATAAGGTAGACTTTAAATCGTTATTATCCCTTGTACCAGCGATATATATGAAAGATTTTCAGGATGTGCAGACAACAGGTAAACTTAAACTGGATGGTTATGTTAAGGGTATATATAATGAAAAAGGAATACCAAATGTGGGTTTGGATTTGCTTGTTGAGAATGCCATGTTTAAATATCCTGATCTTCCCAGGTCTGCAGATAATATCCAGATAAATGTTAACCTGTTCTTTGATGGTGTACAAAATGACAACACAAAAGTTGATATAAATAAATTTCATGTTGAGTTAGGTAATAATCCTGTTGATCTGAAGATGAGTATTAGAACCCCTGTCAGTGATCTTCATGTTGATGGTACTTTGGCAGCCAGTATTGATTTTGCCAGTCTCTCTGATGTAATACCTATGGAAGATGTTAGTCTCACAGGCACGGTTAAGTCTAATCTGGATATGATGGGTTATATGTCTTATATTGAGAATGAGGAGTATGAAAAATTTAAAGCAGACGGATACGTTACTATTAACGGATTCATGTTTAAAAGTCCTGATTTGCCTGTTGAAGTCAATATCATTGAATCTTACTTTAACTTTTCACCTGAATATGTGCAGGTTTCTTCTTTCAATGCTCTCATAGGTCAAAGTGACATGCAATTTACAGGCAGGCTGGAAAATTTCATACCATACATGTTTAAGGATGAAACTGTTAAAGGTAGATTTACCTTTACATCAGGCCTTCTTAATTTGAATGAGTTTATGACTGAAGAAGAGGTGTCTGAGTCAGAAGAAGTTGAAGATACAGTGCCGCTGTCAATTTTTGAAGTTCCTGCGAATATTGATTTCAGATTGATCTCGGAGATAGATAAGATCATATATGATAAGCTTGAGATTAATAATACATATGGGATCATTACAATTAAGGACAGCAAAGTTATTCTTGAAAATCTTAGCATGAATTTGTTGCAGGGTTCCATGAAACTGAATGGAGAATATAACACTCAGGATATATCTGCTCCTGTTGTCGATTTCGGGATCAAAGCCTCAGGCATAGATATACCTTCAGCTTTTAATGCATTTGATGTTATTGCAGAACTAGCTCCGGTAGCCAAAAATGCAACAGGGAAGATAAACCTGGAAATGACATACAATAGCCTTCTTGATGAACAGATGAATCCTGTGCTTAACTCGGTAGCCGGAAAAGGAAGCTTTTCATCACAGCAAATAGGTATTTCAAATTCAGGAATATTTAGTAAGATAGGTAAAGAATTAAAAACAGATAAATTTGATAACCTGTCTCTGGAGAATGTTGCAATAGACTTTGAAATAAGGAACGGCAGGATTTATGTTGATCCTTTTGAAACAAAGATGAAAAAAACCGCATTCATAATTGGTGGTGATCAGGGTATTGACCAGACGATGAATTACACTATTAATATTAATATTCCAAGAACTGAACTTGGTTCAGGTGCAAGTCAGGCAATAAATAACCTTTACGCAAGTGCAGCCTCAAAAGGAATAAACCTGTCTCAATCTGAGAATATGAATTTAGGTGTAAATGTCGGGGGCACATTTTCCGATCCTAAGGTAAGTTTGAATTTGAAAGATAATGTTACCCGTACAACGAAGGAAATAAAAGAAGCAGTAAAAGAGACAGTAAAAAAGGAAATTGAAACAAAAAAGGAAGAAGTAAAGGCAAAAGTAAATGAGCAGGCACAAAAGATCCTCGAAGAGGCTGAAAAGCAAGCAGTACAGATTAGGGCAGAAGCAAAAAAGGCTGCAAATTCAGTTCGGTGGGAGGCTAATGATAAAGCCGGCAAGCTTGTTAAAGAGGCCAAAAATCCAATAGCAAAGAAAACTGCAGAAGTTACTGCCAATAAAATGAGACAGGAAGGTGAGGCAAAAGCTAAGAAAATAGAAAATGAAGCGGATGACAAGGCTGAAAAGGTGCTGCAGGAAGCCAGAGAAAAGGCAGATAAGCTGAAATAATTGTTCTATTGCTCTATTGCTTTATTGCTCTATTGCTACAAAGGGGATAGCGCCTTACCAGGGTGCTGTCCCTATTACAATCTTAGTATTAACCTGCCTGTCCCCTATTTCCAGTTTGCAGTAATATATTCCCGGCGAAAAGTCTGTGGCAGAAATTATTACTTCCTTATTTCCCTTATCCTGCTTATCAGACACAAGAATTCTAACGAGTTCCCCGTACTGGTTAAATATTGAAAGTCTTACATAACTGTTCTCACTAACATTATATACAAACCTGGCCTTCTGGTTAAATGGATTCGGATAATTTGTAATATGCAATTTTTCCTGCCGGTCACATAAATTGGTGCTAATATCATTGACTGTAACATTAAAATCATCAGTAATAATACCTCCCCTTTTATCATCGGCACTAATTTCTATGCCTGTGTTGCCTTCCACTTTTGATGCCAGCATTAATTCAGAATCTGTTATTACCAGGTCCAGTATATCTGAATTACTTATATCTGCCAAATAGTGAAGGGTATCACCATCAGGATCAAAAAAAACAGTATCCAGGTCAATAACTAATGTATCGTATTTTAATTGTAAGATTTTATCATCAATTGTTTTTATAACTTCAGGTATATGATTCAGTGGATCAATAATGGTTACTAAAAAAGTATCTGTAACTGACTGGTTTGTGAAACTGTCCACTGCACTGACAATTATTTCAGATTCACCTCCTGAAATCTGTTGCACAACAAGGTTTTTAACATCAATTGCAGCTGAAGCTTTTCCTGTATTACCCGAAAGTGCAGTA
>Ga0315544_1000397_pt1 | contig 41588 bp, 26 predicted proteins | sample SalMarSW160130MG_2_FD_202543 | JGI IMG/M metagenome (GOLD analysis project Ga0315544, IMG submission 202543) | Salt marsh sediment microbial communities from the Plum Island Ecosystem LTER, Massachusetts, United States - Salt Marsh Sediment SW1601-130 ... | reverse complement strand
CTTCCCCCTTTCGATAGTGACGACGGCTGTTCCGGCGGGCAGTTTGGCGCGGAATACGCCGGGGTCAATTGTCGCGTGCCTCTCCCCGTCGCCGTTCCCCTTATTGTAGATTACGACCGACCCCTCCTCCCCAACTTCCGGAAAGTACAGCTTCCCGTCTGGTCCTTTGAGATAGACTCTGCACGCCACCGTCTTGCCTGTCCGCCGATCAACGACCCTTCCCGCCAAGCTGCCGAACGACGAACCTGCGGCCATACCTTTCGTTGCCGAGACCGCAAGCAAAATAATGGTCAGTCCAAAAAATCCCGGTTTCATGGGCATCCTCCTCGACGCTGATTGATTGGGGATTCTGCGATTGATTCAGGCTTGGAGGTTAGAGCCTTGGAAAGCCCGTTTCGCACCTGGGGCGAGGGTTGGGATGAGTCAAAGATTACTTGGGGTTTTTCCTTGACATCTACCTGAAGCATGGTATTTTCATAATGGCGACTGAAGCTGGTGTATATGCCAGCGGGGGCCGCCTCCACTGCCCTCGCAAGAGGGCTTTCTTATTGCGCGTATACGAAACCGTAGCGGTCCGTCGTATTAGCCTGCAGTAAGTACCGAGGCTTCATTATCTTAAACACTTTGTGCAAGCCCCACTTTCTTTGCCTTGCGGTCGCGTTATCACGCAGGCGGCACAGATACGAGATTGAGTCCGCCATCTGAACGAAATATGACTCCTTCGACCTCCTGAAAAATGGATCCTCCAGAATCCGCACGATTTCCTGCCTATAATAGTCCCCAAACTTGCTTCGTATGGGGTTGTATAGGCGCATCTTTCGCAGTTGGTCTCTTATGACTTTTTCACTTCCCTCGTCTGGAATCACTATGCCATGGGCGCCTTCGGCAAGCAAGAAGTTCTCGAATCTCTGGATGAAGAGTTTCCAAGCGTACAGCTTAATGTTAATTCGCCGTGCCTGAAATTGAGATTTGTGGATCGACACGACTATGATTTTTATCTCCGATGAACCGCGAAGGAAGAACGCGATCTCGGTGAACAGATGCCGACGTTGCTTGTACGAAAGGCGGAGCCTTCGAAAATCTCCTCCGGCCACCCAAATGTCGCCCGCGTGCAGTTCGTCCGCAAGCCTTAGGCCATAATCGCATCGCAAGGTTTTTCTGAAGCTCTTTATCCTCTTTAGGTAGCTGAGCCATGACCCCGCCTCGATGAGGAGCCCAGCAAGCACAAAGTGTGTCGTGATGCTTTTATTCTGCCCTGGGTCCCCGGACTCATCCACATAGAGGAAGTACTGTGACACTGCCGCGCTCCCAACCTGCGTTTCGGACACTTTTTCCCAGCTTCCTTGCGATTGTACACGAGCGCACCACAGCCGTCAATGCGAACGAGCCGTGAGCGCACGCGATAGGTCGGTACTCCTTCGGGGTGAGCTTAAAGGCATCGAGTTCGGTGGCCTCGTTGGAGGCTCACAGCCGCCAGGGCGCGCGATGGACCCTCCGAACCAGCCGGTTGGCCTCATCGTCGGAGATAATTCGCTTAGACCTGTCGTCCCAGTGCACCTTGCGCCCCACCCGCAGCGAGATGTTCCCCAGATGACACGCTATGTTGATTTTCTGAGCATAAGCCACATCGCAACTGGTGAGCTTCCGCGACCTCACCGAGTCTATGAATTCGTGATAGTGGTCGGTCGCGGGTGGTGGCGGGGGCGGCTCAAAATCTTTCATCCTCTTCCCTTCCGGCAGAATCTCGAGGGTGTTGTAGTCGGCGACAAGAGTTCCGCTTGTGCCGTGAAACATGATGCCGAGCCTTCTTTTGATCTCGCTTCCGCCCCGCAGCTCGTAACCGTAACTGCACCCGCTCATGTGAGACCAGGTTACCGTCAAGTTCGGAAGATCGTAAACGACCTCCTGTGTGTCAGGCGTCTCTGCGATGTCGTCCACGACATATCGCCCACCGGAACAGGCGGCCGCCAGAGGCGGAGGGAGCTCAATCGCCCAGAATACCAGGTCGAGAATGTGCGGGGCCATTCCGGTCAACCATCCCCCGCCGTAATCCCAGAAATAGCGGAACTGACCACCGTAAAACTTCGCCGAATTGTATGGCGATACCGGAGCGGGCCCGAGCCACATGTCCCAATCGAGACCGGCTGGCGGCTCAGAGTTCTCCGGCTTGCCGATACCGTTCGGGAACTCGTTGCAGGTCAACCAGGTGCGCGCGACGCTGATTTTGCCGAGGGCGCCCGACCGCACGATTTCGACGACTCGCTTGTAATTCGACCCGGCGTGGATTTGCGTCCCCACCTGAACCACTTGCCGATTCTCGCGGGCTGCTTTGACCATCGGTTCTCCCTCCGCGATGTTGTGGGACATAGGTTTCTCCACATACACATCCTTTCCCGCCCTGCACGCGTGGACTGTGTGTAAAGCGTGCCAGTGGGCGGGGCTCGCCACAACCACCGCGTCAATCTCCTTGTGTTCCAACAGCTTCCTGAAATCGCCATACTTTTTGCCCTGAGGACCTGCGACTTTGGCGGCTCGGTTGAGGTTCGGTTCATAGACATCGCACAGCGCTCTGACCACAACATCGTCGTAATTCTTGAACGTTCTCAACAGAGACGTTCCCCTGCCGCCCAACCCGATGAATCCCAGGTTGACCCGCTCGTTCGCGCCGAGGGCTTTGTCACGAAGAAAACAGGGTCCGCTCAAAGCCAGCGCTGCCGCCCCGGACCGTTTCAGAAATTCCCTCCGATTGATTTGACCGCTCTTGCTCATTTCCTTTTCCCTTTCTCGCAAATGTTGCGAACAACCTTCCATTGGCGTGATTGGGGCACACAAGCCTTATGTCGCTCGACGAAAGCGACTCCAGCGAAGGCCCGCCTTCTCTTGCCGCCGCCACCGACTTAATGGAGCCATGGAGCGGGGCAGGTGATGACTGCTTTTATTCTACCAAGAATGTTGAGTGCCGTTAAGAACTCTTCCGATGTCGGGTGTGGCTGTATTTGCGGGGCGAAGCTCGGATGAATCCTTTGGTCGAGAAGCCCGGCTGAAGCCGGCTCCTGAGGGGTTACATGTCCTGTCGCATGCCACCGACTAAAGCCGGTGGCTAACAGTGCTGCTGGCTAAAAACCGCCAAAGCAGCACTTCCGGTTGTGGGGTGGGGCCGGAGATTCAATAAACGCGCGCCTCATGCGCGCCGCGGGCGAGCCATAACCCGGGGCGCCCTGGTATGCCACGTAACCGCAGGCACATCTTCGGATAGCCGTTTTGGTCAATCCTCCTCTTCCCAGCGCAACGTTGGGTCTCGGGAATCCTCACACCCAAAGCAAAAAAGTGGAGGTAGAATGAGCGTGTGCGGGGCGAGATGGTGCAGGAGACCGTGGAACCCCTCGCTCAGGCTGGATAAATAGTTGATGACCAATAAGCGGGTGGCTAATCGGGATGCCAGCTAAAGCCTGGCAGAGGTGGGGTTGTGCTGTCCTGCTGGGCTCGAAGCGCATCGGCAACGAACGGAGATGAAAAGAGATGCGAGTCACCACTCAAATACAGCCGCACCCTGCCGCGTTTTGCGATTGTCAGAGGCTCTTCTATCAACTATAATGGGGCTTGTCTTGCTTGGGTGGACTCCCAAGCGTGTGGCTGGAACAGAGTGAACGGCTAAATTGAAATCTCGGTTAAGGAGGCTGCAATGAGATTAACACTTTGTTTGGCATCGGTAATTTTTGTCGGTGCGGCGATAGCCGGCAAACCTTCCGTTCAGGCCGCACCCGGCGTCAATGACCCCAACGTGCAGGGTGTGATCCAGGAGGTCGAGAAGGAATGTTTGGAGGGGCCGAGATACATCTACACCATCGGTCACGTAAAAGCCAAATGGCTGGCGGAACTGGTCCGGCAAGCAAAACCGCGCCTCGTGGTCGAATGCGGCACCGCCATCGGCTATTCGGGCCTCTGGATTGCGCGCGAGCTCAAGGCCGCCGGCAAGGGGAAACTCATCACCATCGAGATCAATCCGACAATCGCGAAGAGAGCTGAAGCGAACTTCCACAAGGCCGGCCTCGCGCAGTTCGTTGCCGTGAAGGTTGGCGATGCTCGGAAGCTCGTCAAAGAAATCGAAGGGCCGATAGACTTCGCCTTCATTGATTGCAATGCGCCGAACTATCTTCCTGTCTTCAAGGGGATGGAAAAGAATCTCGCTCCCGGCGCGACGGTGGTTGCGGACAACGTGGGCGTCTCGGCGCGGCAGTTGGGCGACTACCTCAAGCTGGTCCGCTCGAAATACCGAAGCCGCACCGAGTGGTTCGACGCCAATCTTCCCTGGGCAAAGCGAGACGCGATGGAAGTGACCATCGTCAAGGAGCCGCGAGGAAAACGCGACGGGAATGACTCTCCTCCCGGTTTCACGGCGATTTTCAACGGCAAGGATTTGACCGGCTGGTACGGCTTGGGCCACTTCGATCCCCGAAAACTGTGGGCCATGTCCCCAGAACAGCGAGCGAAGAAACGCGAAGCCGACATGGCGGGGTTCAAGGCACACTGGCGAGTCGAAAACGGCGAACTGGTTAACGACGGCGGGGGCCCCTACGCGGCCACCGAGAAGGAATTCGGCGACATTGAGTTGCTGCTTGACTACAAGACCGTCGCGAAGGCCGACAGCGGTATCTACCTCCGCGCCACGCCGCAAGTGCAGATTTGGGACTACACCAAGGAGGGCGGCAAATGGAACATTGGGGCCGACAAAGGCTCCGGCGGCCTTTGGAACAACAGCCCGGGGACGCCCGGCAAAGACCCGCTCGTACTGGCGGACAAACCATTCGGGCAGTGGAATCATTTCCGCATTCTCCAACTTGGCAGCCGCACCACCGTCTATCTGAACGACAAACTCGTTGTAAGTAATGCGATCATGGAAAACTATTGGGATCGCACCAAACCCCTCTTTCCCAAAGGCCCAATTCAGCTACAGACGCACGGCGGCGAAATCCGCTGGCGAAACATCTACCTCCGCGAAATCCCTTCCGATGAAGCCAACCGTCTTCTGCGCGGCAACGACGAGGGTTTCGAGTCCGTCTTTAACGACAAGGACTTCGAGGGTTGGGCCGGGCCAATCCAAAATTACCAAGTTAAGAACGGCGCGATAGCCTGCAAGAAAAACAAAGGCGGCACGATTTACACCAAAGGCGAATACTCCGACTTTGTCGTGCGGCTCGAAATCAAACTCCCGCCCGGCGGCAATAATGGGCTGGCGATACGTTATTCCGGTGCTGGCGATACGGCTTATAAGGGTGTGTGCGAATTGCAGGTGCTCGACAATACCGCGGCGGGATACGCCAAACTCGACCCCCGTCAGTTCCACGGGTCCGCTTATGGCATGGTGGCAGCGCACCGCGGCTATCTCCGTCCGGTGGGTGAATGGAATTACCAGGAAGTGACCGTCATAGGTTCAACGATCAAGGTTGAGCTGAACGGCACCGTTATCCTCGACACGGACTTGAGCAAGGTCAGCCAATACATGCACAACAGCGCGCACCCCGGCAAAAACCGCACTTCAGGCCATTTCGGTTTTGCTGGACACAGCGATCCGGTCATGTTCCGTAACATAGCCATCAAGCGATTGAAATGAACGTAGGGCCGCATCAAGCGACCTATCGCTTCGGCAATGGCGGCGGATTGTTCCAATGGGGGTTTCGCGGCGAGGGCGTTCGCTCGGCGGCTCACTCCACGCGGCGCCCGCTTCGTTACCGGCTGAACAAGCAATTAACAGGGCAACCTACCTTCAGGTTGCAATATCAACCAGACTCGTGCTGTGGCGCGCACCGCGATGGCAAAGAGGTCGCTCTGACGCGGGCATCCTGCCGGCAGATTCTCGACTGCTCAGCTTGCGCCAGCGGCTTGGCTGAGAATGGCGCCCAGAAGAATGACGACAACCGCGCCGGCGATCACAATCAGCTCTATTTTCACTTGCGAGGGCGTAGGCGCCAAGAGCCATGCCGTCTTCCATTCACTGGCTTTTTCGCGAGGGGACACATCTGCGGCGTCTGCCGGTGGGGCAGGTGGAGGTTGAGAGGCTTCTGCCCCTGGGATTTTCGCAAACGCATTGCGGAAATAGAGCAGGAGGACGGCTGCCGCGAGGACGACCTTGACAACGAGCAGAAGGATGTACCATCCCCTGGGAGGAGCGATGATAATATTGATGACCCCGGACGCGACGATGACCGCTGTGAGCAATACGGCGACCCAGCGGAAGCGAGCTCTGATGAAAAAAGAAACACGCTTCACCGTCGGCTCTTCGGCGTGGCGCGAGAGCGCCGGGCGCAACGCGAAAAACACGAAGGCCATCCCGCCCACCAGTATCGCCATCGAGGAAACATGTATCCAACGGACTACGATGATCAGCATTTCGTCACCTCATTTGTCTGAATGTCGCATCAGGCGCCATGACATCTATTCCACGGCGACGACTCGTTCGACTTCAGGGAGAGCTTCCTTCAGCAATCTCTCCACACCCATTTGAAGCGTCATCGCTGCGGCGGGACAACCGTGACACGCCCCAGTCAGCCGGACTTTCACAATGCCGCCTTCGACATCCACCAACTCGATGCCGCCCCCATCGGCTTGCAGAAGGGGCCGGATTTTGGAAGCAATAACCTCTTCGACCTTATCTCTCATATATCCCTCTCGCTTTGGATTATCTGACCCTGACCACCCCACTTTTTTAAGTTTAAACTGAACGCCAGCATATTTCAACCCTTTTCGTAATGCCTCACCTGCGGGTGGGACAGGGGCACCTGGCGCAAGACCAACGCGAAAGCATGAACATCCCGCGGGACGCGGGAAGCCGGGTTGGGGTGTGTCGTTCAGGGCGAAAAAAACAGCCGTCCCCCACGTGGCATCCCGCTGGAGGCGGGACCCGTGAAAATCATGAGCAAGATGCCCATGCCACCGCAGGCGAGCACGGGGTCCCTCCCATCTTCCTCACCGCGCCTTTGCGTTAAGCTCTCCCCCCTTCCTTGCGTTCCCCTCGAAATACGACCGCACCCGCAAAAACCGTTGACTTTCTTGCGTGCTGTGGTAGGTTCCGTTTGCGATCCCGAGGAGCGGTGCAGAAGGTATCAATCGGTTGCTGATTTTTCATTCGGCGAATAGAGAAAAGGGTAGTGAATAGCTCATGCTCGTGATCCCTGCCATAGACCTAATGGGAGGAAAATGCGTTCGCCTCCTTCGAGGGAAAGCCGAGACTAAGGTCGTTTATTCCGACGATCCGGTGGCGATTGCCCGGAAATGGGAATCTCTCGGAGCGGAGTTCCTGCATCTTGTGGACCTCGATGGCGCAATCGGGGGGAAGATTTCGAACCTTCGCTATGTGGAGGGTATCGTTCGGTCGGTCACCATCCCCGCGGAGTTCGGCGGCGGTGTGAGAAGCATAGAACAGATTTCGGAAGTTCTGCAGGCAGGCGCGCAACGCATCATCCTGGGAACGAAGGCGTGTCAGAGAGATTTCCTCGAGGGGGCGATTTCGGAGTTCGGGGAGAGGATTGCCGTTGGGATTGACGCTCGGGGTGGAATGGTGGCGGTGGAGGGTTGGACTCGCTCCACGAACTTGCGGGCTGTGGACTTCGCACGCCAGGTCGAAAAAATAGGCGTCAAGACTGTTATTTTCACCGACATCTCCGCCGATGGAACGCTAAAGGGGCCCAGCTTCACACGCATCGAGGAGTTGGCGAAAGCGGTCAGCATGGATATAATTGCTTCCGGCGGTGTGAGTTGTTTGGAGGACATTCGCAAGCTCACGGCCTACGAGGAGGACGGCGTGATTGGCGTCATCGTGGGAAAAGCTCTCTACGAGGGGACCGTTGACCTGTCGAAAGCTGTCCGGATAGGAAAAGAGGATTAGTCAAGGCAACGAGGAGGCAGGCGACTGGATAACGGTCGGCGACGCCGCGACCCCGGTTTACACAGTGAATTGATCTAAGAATAGACTCGTTGACCCGGTGAAATGAAAAAAGTTATCGCACAACGAAAAGAAGGAAGTGTGAGTGGTGCAGCAGCCAGGCCAAGCGCGCCGGGACTTACCTGTGTCATCCTCGTCTCGGCCTTTCTGTCTGTTTGCTCGCCGCCGGGCTGGACGTTCGCCGACGGTAAGGAACCGACTGAACGGGAGATCGTCAGGCGTGCAATACAGGAGAGGTCGTCAGATCCCTGGCCTCGCGGGAGCGGACACATCGTGCTGGCGATTCCCGGCAGCGAGCAAGCCAGCAAGGCCTATCATGAACAGGGCGGCAGCTTCAGTCCCGCTGTCGGCAGCTTTGGCGTTTCGATCTGGGTCAGCGAGCGGTTCGGTGCGCTTCGGGCTAGCAGCGATAGCATTCCGCTGGATGAGGTCCGGCAGCGGTTTGTCTGGCCCGACCCGAAAGGCATCCCGGCACTTGCCACGAAGACGCCTTACTATCAGGCTCAGTGGTCATGCTCCGGTCCGGGGCGTTGGGCGCTCGGTCTGAAGACACCGGAGAAATCCGATCTCACGCCGAAGGTCGTAATCCGGAGCGTCGGGCCGGCGGGTGGGCCAATCCGGTCGTTGGACTGGAACGGGGAGCGGCTGCTCGTCAATGGCTGGTGGTCGGTGAGCATCGAGCCGAAGCCTGCCGCATGCCATCTGACGCACGAAGGTGATGACGGCTGGATGACGGCCCGTCCGAAGCGGACGCGATGGAGCGGAGAGGATGGCTGGGGGTGCGCACGGTTCGACTTGGCTGAGGGGCACGCGTACAAGGTCGCGGTTCGGGACTCCCGACCCTCCACTGAGGGGCTGCTGCGTTTTCCGGGAACCTGTGCAAGGTTCAAAATGGAGCTTCCTGACGAGCGGTTTGTGGAGTGTCTGAATGCGCAGGTGGCTCACCTTATGATGGGCCTGATGGACCGGCGGACTCCTCCCGGCGACCCGACAAATTACCCCCTTGCGTGGCAGCGCGATGGCGCGTATGTCGTCGTTGCACTGGCTCGTGCCGGGCAACTGGGGGTGGCAAAGGAGCTGGCAACGTACTTTGCGGAGAACGATTTCTTTGGCGGATTCGGGTCGGAAGCGGATGCTCCCGGCCTCGGCATCTGGGCGGTGACGGAAACAGCGGTTCGATTGCGTCAACCGGAGTTTGACAGATGGTTGTGGCCGCACATTCGACGGAAAGCCGAGTTCATCCTGAGGATGCTCGCGACGGACAAGCCGATTCGCCGGCGATACGCCGGGCCGATCGTCCCGATGCACAGAAAGCGTAGCGATAATACTCTGGTCTGCGACCCAGCCCGCAGTGGGCTTGTTATCGGCAAAATGGACCATCACCGCCCTTTGCTTTACGTGAACGCTGTAAGCTATCTGGGTCTTGTTAAAGCCGCGGCGTTGGCCGAGCAGCTCGCCGAAACCGCAGACGCCGAGCGATGGCGTTCCCGTGCGGAGGGATTGAAGGGGGCGTGGCTCGCTGCTTTCAAGCCTCCCGAGTGGAACAACGAGCGAACGTACATTTGCGGGCTGTGGCCCTCGTGGGTGGTGGGTTCGGAGAAAGAGGCGTATCAGGACCGTCTCCGGTCACTCTGGGGCCCGGACGATGCGCCTCGAGGGGTGCAGGGCATTCCTTTGTGGACTTATTTCACTGTGGCTCAAACGCACCAGTGGCTCATGCTGGGCGGGCTAAATCATGTCTGGAAGAATCTTACCTGGTTTTGGGGCAATCAGGCATCGCCCGGTCTCTACACATGGTGGGAAGGAAGTGGCGAAGAGAATACGTTTCACCTATGGGAACATGTTCGTGGCTGGGTTAAGCCTCCCAACGTCACGCCCCATTACTGGACGGCGGCAGAGATGTTGCTGCTTCAAATTGACATGCTGACGTACCTGGACGAAGCAGCGACAAAACCGACGCTGGTCATCGGCGGCGGAATCCCGAAAGGATGGTTGGACAAGCCGATGAGCGTTCGCGGGCAGCCCGTGCAACTCGGCAAGGTTGATTGGACATGGAAAAACGGGATGATGTACGTGGTCGTCCGCGGCGCTCAATGTGACGTGCGCCTTGGACCCGCGTTCGATACGCAAACGGCGATTCGTGTCAAGTTCAGCCACCCGGAATGATTGGACAACTCCAAGATTGGCGTAGCGGGTTCTAATCAAGAAGAGACAGAGGATTTGAAATGGGATTTTTGGACGAATTGAAGTTTGATGGGAAGGGGCTTATCCCTGCAATTATTCAGGACTATCGCACGGGCAAGGTTCTGATGCTCGGCTACATGAAAAGGGAGGGAGTCGAGGAGACACTTCGGATAAACCGGCCCGTTTTCTGGAGCAGAAGCAGGCAGACCAGATGGGTGAAGGGGGAAACCTCCGGACATACGCAGGAGATGAAAGAGTTCCTGTACGATTGCGACGGGGATGCCCTTGTCATCAAAGTCGAGCAGAAGGGGCCCGCCTGTCATACGAACTACAGGTCGTGTTTCTATCGCAGAGTTTTCCCCGACGGGTCAGAGGAGATTGTTGAGGAAAAGCTTGAGGATTAGCCCCGAAGATGATGCCGCACGGGCGACGAGGGGCCATTCTCTGTCGCGCCCGGAGAAAGGGGAGAGAACATCTCCTCACTTTCGGCGATGACGGCGGCTCGGGAGGAATAGCATTGAGAGCAGTTGTTCAAAGGGTCAGTTCCGCGTCTGTAAACGTTGATGGGGAAGTCACCGGGCAAATAGGGTTCGGGATGCTCGTTTTGCTCGGCGTAACCCATTCGGACACGGAAGCGAATGCCGAGCGCCTGGCCGGCAAGCTGGCTTCGCTACGGTTTTTTCTGGACGATGCCGGAAAGATGAATCTGTCGTGCCTCGACGTCGGCGGGGAGGTGCTGGTCGTCTCCCAGTTCACTCTGTATGGCAACTGTCGAAAAGGCCGCAGGCCAAGTTACACGCACGCCGCCGAGCCGCAAAAAGCCGAGTGGCTCTACGAGTATTTCATTGAGAGAATGAAGAGCTTCCGGCTAAAGGTCGCCAGCGGAGTTTTCGGAGCGATGATGAAGGTGTCGCTGGTGAACGAAGGCCCAGTTACGTTGATTGTAGATGTTTAGCACTCGTCACAATTCCACTTCAATCGGGGGCGGGTCGTCGCGCTTCGCGGCGGCGGCTGCTTCATCTCTGCCGCGGGTTCGCGTTTTCCTTGCTTTTGCCGTGTCGTTTTCAGCAGCACTTGGCTGCGGGAACCAGGGAAAGTCCGCGGTGGTCAGAAGCTACGACGGCAATTTTCTCGTCGAGGCTCCGGAGGCTACAACTGCGGCCTCGGCAGCGAGTTTGGCAGAGCTGACGAGAAAAAAGGTCTTCAATCTCTTGGGACACGAGAGGCATTGGAAGCGGGCCGCGAGCATTCGCCTCCGTGTACGGAACAGGAAAACGCCGGGCGGCGAGATGCCGCTGTGGAGCATTTCCGTCGCCCGGAATACCTTCGCGAGATTAAAAGACGACGTCTATCCGAACAGAAGAAACGATGTCATGGTTCTTCAGCTCGTCGCGCTGTGCCTGGAGGATATTGCTCAAGCCGTTCCGCCAGAAAAAAGAGGACCGCCAGCGGTTGCGCTTCCCCCGTGGCTCTCGTGCGGGGTGGCTGAGAATCTCTCGCGGGAAAACGCCGCTCGCCTGCGGCGGTTTGTCAGCGATGTCGTTAGCAGCGGCAATTTCCTTCCCATCGAGGAGCTTTTTTCCCTCAAGAGCCTACCGGCCGACGAAGCCGAAAGAGAACTGTTCTTCAAGGAAAGCGGAAGCGTTGTGGACTTCCTGCTTCATCAAGAGGATGGCGATTCGAAGCTGCGGCGGGCCATTATGAGCTTCCGGGCCGAGCGCGATTTCGTCCGGGCTCTTCTGCTGGAGTTCGCGGAGGGTTTCGCCACGCTGGACCGACTTCAGGACAGATGGAAAGAGTTTGCCGTTGAGCGGGCTGAGCGGACTATCGGCGCGCCCAGGATGCTTCTTTCGGAAACAAAAGCATCCCTGGATCGCGTTCTAACTGTAACAATTCCGGTCATTGACAGGGATACCCTCCAGGAAAAAGTTCTCACAACTGATTTAAGGGGACTGTTTCGGCATCGGAACAAGCGTACGGTGCGGCGAATCGCCAGGGAGAAAGCGTCCGAGCTTTTCCAGCTCAGGCTGAGGGCCCGGCCCGAATATGCCACCATTCTTCAGGAGTATTCGCGGGCTCTTTCGGCGATAGGGAAGAATGACCGGAGGACGTTCAAAAGACACTTTTCTCTCGCCGAAGGGCTGAGAAAGAAATTGGAGAAGACCGCTGACTTCGAGGTTGAAAAGGCCGAGCATGTCAATACTGCTAACGAATGACGATGGCATTTACGCGGAGGGTCTTTCCGCCCTCCGAAAGGAGCTGAGTAAAATCGGCGAGATAGTGGTCTTCGCTCCCTCGCGGGAGAGAAGCGGAGTGGCTCACGCGGTGACCATTTCCCGTCCGGTCGCCGTCGAGAAAGTTATGCTCGACGGGACGACTGCCTACGCTGTTGACGGCACGCCCGTGGACTGCGTCAAAATCGCTGTCAAAGGTATGAGAGCAATCCGGCCCGACATCGTTTTTTCTGGAATCAACTTGGGCTCGAATGTGGGGATTGACGTCATCTATTCCGGGACAGTCTCCGCCGCCGTGGAGGCGGCAATCATGGGCATACCCGCCGTGGCAATCTCACTGGATTCGAGGGAGTCGCCGGACTTTTCATACGCGGCGAGATTTGCCGGGAAGCTTGCCGCAACTCTGCTCGAAGATCAGTTCCTTCCGGCGGGTGTTCTGCTGAACGTGAACGTGCCGGGCGTGCCGGAAGACCAAATTAAAGGCGTCGCCGTCACAAAGCAGTCAAGAAGCTCTTACGGGGAGCAGTTCGAGACTCAGGAAATCTCCCCCGACAAAGTGATTTTCACCCTCAGCGGTAAACGTGTTGACCTGTCGGAGCCTTCCGACGTTGATGTCACCGCGGTTTCCGACAACTACGTTTCCGTTACCCCTATTCACTTCGACCTGACCCATTATCCAAGCATCGAATCGCTTCTTCGCCGGAAAATCGAAAGATGAATCCCCTGCAACTCGCACGCTCTCAACTGACCAAGTGCTCCCGGTGCGGAAAGTGCCTCTCTGTCTGCCCGACATACCTGCTGACCACCGATGAGAAAAGAGTCGCCAGAGGGAGGGTCGCTCTCGCGGAAGCGGTGCTTTCGAGGGGACTGTTTTTCACGCCAAGACTCAAAGAGAGTATCCAATCGTGCCTGAAATGTCTGCGGTGCTCGTGGGCGTGTCCGAGCGGTGTTGATGTGCAGACGGTCATCACAGTCCTTCGCCGGCGAATGCCTCGGAAATACGGCCTCTCGCTCTGGAACAAGTTCGTCTTCAGATTCGTGTTGACCAGGCGAAAACTTATGGACCTCGTCGTCCGGCTGGCGTATCTGTTGCAGTTTCTTCTCCCGAGAAGGAAAGGGATGACCCGCCACATTCCCCTTCTGTTCAAAGGGCGAAGGCGAATCCCTCATGTCGCCTCTCGGACAGCTTTGCAGCGCTTCGGCTCCGACGGGCAAGCATCGGGAAAAGCAGTGTATCTCTTCGTCGGCTGCATGATGAACTACGCCTATCCGGAGATGATAGAATCCACAACCCGCGTTCTTCGGAAACTGGGATATTCAGTGGTCGTCCCGCGAGACCAGCTTTGTTGCGGAACGCCGGTGCTCTCACTCGGGGACATAAAGCAGGCGCGTCGGCTGGCGGAGCTCAATCTGCGAGCATTCGCGGGAGAGTTGCCGATTGTTGTCCCCTGCGCGAGCTGTGGCAAGACCCTCAAGGATGAGTACCCAAAGCTTCTCGGAGAGAAGGCGGAGCAATTCACTCGCAGGGTCTTCGGTTTCAGCGAATTCCTCGCAGGGCAGCTCAATAGAGAAATGGTCCCGCTCGATAAAGCGGTTCTCTACCACGACCCGTGTCATTTGAGGTATGGGCGAGACATCACCGAGCAGCCTCGGGCGGTGCTTCGCAGGGCAGCGAGGTATCTTCCATCGGAAGGAGAAGATTTCTGTTGCGGAATGGGCGGCTTGTTCAGCGTGCATCACTACGGCATGTCTTCGAGGATTGCGGAGAGAAAAGTCGAAGCGGTCCGAGGAGCGCCACGAGCCGACCTACTGGTGACGGAATGCCCCGGCTGCATTCTTCAGCTTCGTGACCAGCTCGCTCACGGAGGTATTGACCTGCCGGTCCATCATGTCGCGGACCTGCTCGCGGAGGCCCTTGAACGTCGCGATGAGTGAACACCACGGCGCTTCCACCGCTCTTACGGCAAGGGAGGGGTCTATGCGAGCCGCATCGGAACGCTCGCGGAGTGCATGAGTTAATGAAACTTCGAGCTGAAACGCGAGGAGCTAAATGTTCTTCGTTTCGACCACCCGGGTAGCTCACGTAAGCGGAGGCGTCTGAACACAGGCCGGAAAGACGGTTCTGAGAGAGCAGTCGGCAATGGTGGCGGCGGGAGCAGAATCTGCTTGCGAACCCGGACGAAGGAGTGCAGTGTCGCATCTTGGTTTTGGACGGGCAAAGGAGCGCGCCGCATCCACCAAAATATCGTCGCAAATGCTGCCCCATGCCGTTTTCTACCCCAGAATAACGCGGCCCGAACTGTGGGAGCGTTTGTGGCGAGAAGATTTCGAAAACCGCCCGGAAAACACCTAAAGTCACGGACAAAGCCTTCGCTCCGAGCGCAGAAAACAGGGACAGACCTCAATGCCTGTCCCTGCGCGACTTCAATTGGTAGCGGGGCTTGGATTCGAACCAACGACCTCCGGGTTATGAGTTCAACAACCTGCGATTCTGTAACTCTTTTGCCCGCTGCCGGTTATCACATAGGTGATTGTCTCGCCAGGCGTTACATAAATCTCCATGTTGAACATGTTGAACATGTTTCACGCGAAATTTGCTGCAATTTGCTGCAATCCTTTCCGTAATGCAAGGAAAAAATCAAAAACAGGGTAATGCCTCAGTTACCGGCGGCTGAGGGTGGAACCGCACAGTCCGCAGACCATGCAGAGAGGTTTACCTATCGCCTGCATCCTGTCCCGCCCCGCGTTCCGCGGGGGATGTTGGGGAACTCCCCTGCCCCTGCCGAGGGCGAGACGCCCTCGGGACTGCCCCGCCACGGCGGGGCGGCGTTACCTTAGTACAAGTGTTCGTAAATACGGCCACGTATTGTGGATGCAAAATCTTATGTGTTTCATGGCCTTTTCGTCTTTGCAGAACCCGAATACGTGACGGAACTTACAAACCAGAACGCTTAGCAGACCGGCAGGCCAGATAATAAGATACCACAATGTGATAAACCTTTCGCGGAAAAGCATGGCACAAAGCAATAGAGGAGGGTTGATATTCGTCGGGGGAACGTAGCCGTATTGATAGTCTAAAACGCGAGGATACCCGCCTCTCGATCCCCTCATGGCGCCTTTGTTACGCACCGGCTGCAGCCCTTGCAAAAGCCCATGATATGGGCCTCTTGATTCTGCCGGCGCCCCTGTTAGGCACGGGCTTCAGCCCGTGCTTGGCGTGCGGCCCCGGCCTTTTTAAGCCAGCTTCAGCCCCGCTTCAGCGGGGTCACGGGCTTTAGCCGTTCTTACCAGCCCCTGGCGGTTTTTCGTGCTTCCGGCCGAAAACGTCATCTCTGGCCGGCCTTTCCAGCCGCTCGTCGTTCTTCGTCTGCCAGACGATGCGGAGGCAGATGTCGTGAAAAACACGTTGCGGCACGGATGAATCCTTTTGATCGAGAAGCCCGGCTGAAGCCCCGCCTTGGCGGGGCTAAAATGCTATCCTCGTGTCCTCAATTGTGCGATAGAGATGGAGACTCCACATAGGGACGGCGTGAATGCCGCCTGCGAGAAGGACGAAAGAAGGCGTCATGGCATGCCACTGAAATGGAGCCACACTCCAAAAAACTTGCAGTATGTATTCCTGGGAAATATGATGTGAAGCTGTGTGCTTGCGAAAACATCGGGGGCTTGCCGGGAAAAGCTCCTGCCAATAATTGATGGCAAAATAGGAAAAGCGGGACACAGCCATACGGTTCAGCTATTCAGGCAGACTCTCTTCAGTGGAATGAAGGTACGGTTCCAACTCGAATGTTCGAATCGCTCCGGTGATATGCTCGTCAATATTGTCGAAGGCAGGAGCGAAGAGAGGAGCATCTTTGCGGAACGCCCGAAACTTGCATCGCAGATGACCATTCGAATTATAATCGTGGCTGGAAACGGCGAAATGCAGTTTCGAAGGGGCAGACTGTGGCAAGGGACCTTCAACAGAAAGGATAAGTCCTCATGAGGAGAAGAATCCGATTTATTGCAGCGCTATGCTGTTTGATGGCAATGCCGTGCACTTTGGCTGTGGCAAAGCCTCAGCAGGCGGCACAGGAACGAGATGCCAAGCAGGTCCTGGAGGCGACGGGCATCACAGGCGGGTTGATCGCCCACGTCGGTTGTGGCGACGGGAAGCTCACGGCCGCGCTGCATGTCAGCGACAGCTATGTCGTTCACGGCTTGGATGCGGATGCCGCCAACATCGAACAGGCGCGCGCACACATCCGGTCGCTTGGTCTCTATGGCAAGGTTTCGGTCGAGCACTGGACGAAGGCCTGCCTGCCATACAACGATAACCTCGTGAACCTTCTCGTATCAGAAGAGCTGGGCGATGTCTCTATGGAGGAGGTACTTCGGGTTCTGGCTCCCAATGGCGTGGCGTATCTCAAGCAGGGCGACCGCTGGACGAAGGCGGTCAAGCCCCGCCCGGACGAAATTGACGAATGGACACATTACCTCCATGACGCAAGCGGCAACGCGGTGGCCCATGACGCGGTCATCGGCCCGCCCCGCCGCCTACAATGGATTGGAAGCCCAAGATGGGCGCGGCATCACGACCACATGGCCAGCATGAGCGCGCTGGTATCGGCCGGCGGGCGGATCTTCTACATTTTCGATGAAGGGCCCACTGCTTCCATCCAGTTGCCGCCAAAATGGTCTCTGATTGCGCGGGACGCATTCAGCGGCATCATCTTGTGGAAACGGCGAATTTCCTCGTGGTACACCCATCGCTGGCCCTTGAAGAGCGGGCCCGCCCAGCTTCCTCGGCGCTTGGTCGCCGTGGGGGACAGGGTTTATGTCACTCTCGGGCTTGACTCGCCGCTGACAGCTCTGGATGCGGCGACGGGAGAGACCGTCCGGACTTACCAGGGCAGCCGTGCCACCGAGGAGGTGCTCGCTTCGGAAGGCGTGCTTTTCCTGTTGGTCAACGATTCTCCGACGAAGCGAAAAAGGTACACGCCGATATACACGTATTGCTGGGACGAGACGGCGCGCGCGAACCATGGCTGGGCGTGGGATGAGCAAAAGCGGTGGGTCATGGCCGTGCGAGCGGACACGGGCGATGCGTTGTGGAAAAAGCAGTATGCGGTGGCTCCGCTGACGCTGGCGGCAGACCAAAAACAGGTCTTCTTCCACGACGGCGAGAAGGTCGTTTGCCTGAATCGGAAAACCGGCGGGGAAGTGTGGAGCTCAGAGCTGGTCGCAAGACGATCTCCTGTCCCAACCTGTTTCGGCCCGACGCTGGTTGTGTATAAGGACGTCGTCCTGTTTTCGGGGGGAACAAGGTCCATGGTGGCGTTGTCGGCGAAAACCGGCAAGATGCTGTGGAGCGCGAGACACCCCCGTTCCGGACACCAATCTCCCGAGGACCTTCTCGTCGTTGATGAACTGGTATGGTCGGGGGCAACCGCAAACGGTAGGGATTCGGGTGTATTCACCGGACGAGACCCACACACGGGTGAGGTCAAGAGCGAGTTCCCGCCCGATGTGAAAATCTACTGGTTCCATCATAGATGCTATCGGGCTAAGGCAACAGACCACTACCTCCTCCCGTCGAGAACCGGCATCGAATTCATTGATTTTCGCTCGAAGCACTGGATTACTCATCATTGGGTTCGAGGCGGGTGCATTTACGGCATCATGCCCTGTAACGGTTTGGTTTATGCGCCGCCGCATAGCTGCGCCTGCTACCTTGAGTCTAAGCTGTACGGATTCTGCGCCCTCTCTGCAAAGTCCACAACCCCGCGGGATCAGCGTGGCGCCTCGGACGATGGCAGGCTCGAGCGCGGCCCAGCCTACGGGCAAATCCGCAATCCGGAATCCGCAATCCGCAATTCTGAAGATTGGCCGACCTATCGCCACGATCCGGCGCGCAGCGGCTTCACGAAAACGTCTGTTCCCGCCGACTTGAAGCGAGCGTGGCAGAGGGACCTGGGCGGCAAACTCAGCGCTGTGGTGATTGCCGGAAACAGGGTTTACGTGGCGTCCGTGGACACCCACACGGTCTATGCCCTCGACGGGAGTTCGGGAAAAACGATCTGGAGCTACGTGGCCGGTGGGCGGGTTGACTCGCCTCCGACGCTATATCAGGGCCGAGTGCTGTTCGGGTCCGCTGACGGCTGGGGTGTATTGTCTTGGCGCCTCAGAGGGCGACCTGATTTGGCGTTTCCGCGCGGCGCCGGAGGATCGGCGATTGATGTCTTTTGAACAATTGGAATCGGTCTGGCCGGTTCACGGCAGCGTGCTGGTCGAGGGAGGCGTCGCGTGCTGCGTCGCCGGCAGGTCAATGTTCGTGGACGGCGGGTTACGCCTGTGTCGGCTTGACCCGAAAACGGGACGCAAATTATCCGAGACCATTCTCGACGACCGCGACCCGGAAACCGGCGAGAATCTCCAGGCGAAAGTGCGAGGCCTGAATATGCCCGTTGCGCTTCCGGACGTTCTATCAAGCGACGGTCGGTATCTCTATATGCGGTCCCAGCGGTTTGACCTCCAGGGCACTCGCCAGAATATCGGCCCGACGAACGTCACCGAACAAGTCGGCGAGGGGATACATCTGTTCTCGCCCGCCGGTTTTCTGGACGGCTCATGGTTTCACCGCTCCTATTGGATGTTTGGCAGGAGTGTCGCCTCGGGGTGGGGCGGCTGGTTCCGCGCCGCGCGTTACGTTCCAGCCGGGCGGCTTCTCGCGGTGGATGGGTCAACCGTATATGGATTTGGGCGCAAGCCTCAGTTCTTGTGCCAATCCTCGGTGCTGGAGTACCAGCTCTTTGCCGCCGACAAGGAGATCAAAGCCGAACCGATCCGTCATGTGGTCAACGCGCGTCGCCGAATCAATGCCGGCACTAAGAAGAACGTCTCAGCCGCTGACTGGAAGGTTCGAGAGGGCTTCTCATTGGCGGACCTTTCCGCGGTGAGCTACAAGTGGGTGCGTGAGAATCCTCCGCTTGAAGTCCGCGCCATGGTGTTGGCAGGCAAAACGCTCTTCGTCGCCGGCCCGCCAAACGTGGTGGATGAAAAGGATGCGTTCCGCCACCCGGATGCTGCCCGGATTCGCGAGAAGCTCGAGGAACAGGCCGCCGCCCTTGAAGGGCGAAAAGGCGCTTTGCTATGGGCAGTGTCCGCCTCCGACGGGAAGAGGGTGGCGGAATACAATCTTGAATCCATGCCCGTATGGGACGGCATGGCCGCCGCCGACGGGCAGCTTTATATCTCGACCGGAGACGGTCGTTTGATATGCATGGGAGAGAAATGACCCCAACGGAGAAGGCTGACGGGCGATGAGAAGAGGAGCGAGATTGGGACTGGTTCTCGTCCTTTCGCTTTGTATGGAGGGCTGCGCGGCGCCGCAGGCCGGTCAAGTACGTTGTTTTTGATGCGCAAACCCGAGGCCGCAAGGAAAGCTGCGTCTGGCCGATAATATCAACAGGAGGTCGTTATGGATAGCTTAAGATTGGGAGGAATTCGTGCGATAGGACAGTTTTCGGTGGGGCTTATGGTTTTAACTGCGCTCGGCGGGAACGTCGCCGCCGCCGACGGTGGTTTGACACTGTGGTACAAGCAACCAGCTACAAAATGGGCGGGGGCATTGCCAATCGGAAACGGCCGCCTGGGAGCATTGGTCTTCGGCAAGATTGCCGACGAGCAGATTATTCTGAATGAAGATACTATCTGGACAGGGAGTCCGTATGAGCCGAGCAACCCGAAAGGCGCTGCGGCAATGCCTGAGATACAGCGTTTGATTTTTGCCGGTAAGGTTGCCGAGGCTCAGGACCTGTTCGGCAAGACCGCGATGGCTATGAATCGTAAGCACGATCATGAACAGATGAAATACCAGATACTCGGTGACCTCTGGTTTAATTTCCCCGGCCATTTTAGCGCGAAGAATTATCGCAGAGAGCTTGACCTTGAGACGGCAATTGCCCGGATTGTGTATCAAGTTGATGATGTGAAATATAGCCGTGAGATTTTCTCAAGTCCGGTTGACCAGGTGATAGTCGTCCGGCTCACTGCGGACAAGCCCGGCAAAGTTTCTTTCAGCGTCAAATTAGGGGGCCGCATAAACGTCAAATGGCCCAGCGACGAGAGTTTTGTTACCAGTGCGATTGAGCCTGATACATTAGTGCTGCGGGGAAAAACCGGCACATACAGGGAAATTGAGGGGCGATTGAGATACTATGCTCAGATGAAAGCGTTGCCGGAAGGCGGCAGAATGTTTATTGACAATTCCAATGAGCAGGACCGGCTCAATTCTGTTCGCGCCGATGCGGTTACTTTGGTGTTAGCAGCGGCAACGAATTTTAAGAATTATAAGGACATTAGCGGAAACCCGAAAGCTCTGGTCGAAAAATGTATGTTTGGGATTCAGCGAAAATCATACGAACAACTTCGCAAGGACCATATCACCGAGCATCAGCGGCTTTTTGATAGGGTGAGGATAGACTTGGATAGGACCGCGGCGAGCAATCTTCCAACAGACGAAAGGCTGAAAGCTTTTGACAAATCTGACGACCCGGACCTTGCGGCGTTATTGTTTCAGTTCGGCCGTTACCTATTGATAAGCAGCTCTCGGCCGGGTTGTCAACCCGCTAATCTGCAAGGTATCTGGAACGGTTCAATGCACCCGTCTTGGGACTGCAAGTACACGACTAATGTCAATCTGGAAATGAACTATTGGCCTGCGGAGGTCGCAAATCTTTCTGACTGTCATGAGCCGCTGCTTGCGATGATACCTGAATTGGCAAAGCAGGGAGCGCACACTGCGACTCTGACCTATGGCGCGAAGAAAGGCTGGGTGCTGGGGCATAATACAGATTTATGGCGGGCTACGGCTCCAATCAACGGACCTTATTGGGGTAGCTGGAGGTGCGGAGGTGCGTGGTTGTGCACTCATCTGTGGGAACATTACTTGTTCACAGAAGACAAGCAGTTCCTTAAAAAAGCATATCCCACTATGAAGGGTGCGGCTGAGTTTTTCCTGGAAACGTTGCAGGCGCATCCAAAGTATAAATGGTTGGTGACGTGCCCTTCGTCTTCGCCAGAAAATTGCCCGCGAAACGCGCCCAAAACAGCCGAGGGACAAACGGCGAGCATGTGTGCGGGCCCCACAATGGATATGCAAATACTGAGATATTTGTTCAACAGTTGTGCCAGGGCATCTGAGATACTTGGCCTTGATAAGGATTTCCGCGAACAGGTTATTGGAGCAAGCAAGCGGTTGGCGCCGAACCAGGTCGGCCGGCACGGGCAACTCCAGGAATGGCTCGAAGACCTCGACAGTCCTGAAGACCATCATCGTCACTTCTCGCATCTTTGGGGTATGTATCCGGGGAGAGAAATATCTGTGTACAGAACGCCTGACTTAGTCAAGGCTGTGGCTAAGTCGCTGGAGATGAGGGGCGAGGGCGGAACTGGTTTTGGAATGACCTGGCAGATGTGCCTTTGGGCGCGCATGAAAGATGGTGATAAAGCTTACAGACTTTTTAAGAATGAGGTCCGTGCCAACACATGTATAAATCTGTTCTCCAAATGCTTCGGCACCCCACAAGTTGATGGCACTTTCGGGGCGGTGGCTGGTATTGCTGAAATGCTGCTGCAAAGTCCTACCGGCCAAATCCATTTGCTGCCTGCTTTGCCCAGAGCGTGGCCGAATGGAAGCGTCAAGGGACTGTGCGCACGCGGAGGCTTCGAAGTGGACATGACATGGAAAAATGGCAATCTCACTGCCGCAACAATTCGGTCAAAGCTTGGTAATAAGTGCACAGTTCGTTACGGCAGTGCGGCAGTCGAATTGGAAACGAAGCCTGGAAACGCTTACAGGCTAAACGGCAAGCTAAAACAGATTAAAGAATTGTGAGGAAACTTAGCATTCCGGTTCGTAAGTTCGGTCATGTATTCCGGGGCCGCAAACGGAAAAGGCTGTGAAACACATCGGATTTTGCATCCGTAACACGTCGCCGCATTTACCAACACGGTTCACCCATCGGATTCAGCCGGTGGACTCGTATCAGGAATCAATCCCCATAATGACACATACATGCCGTGTGTAGGGAATGCGGCAGCCTGAGCGCGCACACTCCGAGACATCAGCTCTATACGCGATATAGCTTTGCTATTTCCTGCATGGGTCTGACGCCGGAGGCGCCTCTGGCAGATACACACGCGGCTCCTACGGCATTTGCAAACGTGCAAGTCTTTTTCAGTTCCCATCCCTTGACCAACGCCGCGATGAATCCTGCCACGAAACAATCACCTGCGCCAAGGGTGTCCACTATTCTATCAACTCGGAACGCCGGCACAGAGAATTCGTGGTCAGAGGTTCGGGCGAAACAGCCGTCGGCGCCAAGCTTGATCACGACGGTAGTAACACCGTAGCTCTGAAGCACTTTGGCAATTTCAGATGGTTTCTGCTTTTTGGTTAACATCTGCGCTTCATCAAGGCTGGGGACAAACATATCAACGTGATGGAGACAGGGCTCCACAAGTTGCATCCATCGCCCCTCGGCGTCCCAGGCGGTGTCGAGTATGGTTTTCACGCCCATCTTTCTTGCCCTTGCCAAAACTCGGGCCATGGGTACTCCATCCAATCCCGGCACGAGGAAGGCGGCGGCAACATGGAGTATCTTTGCAGTCTCGATGATGTCGTAATTGACCTCGTCCTCCGACATTCTTGCGTTCCCGCCGTAGTAGTGTAAGAATGAGCGCTCTCCGTCTGGGCTCACCAGTACCACCGTCGAGGAAGTGTCAACGGAAGGGTCCCGAAGCATGGCTGATGTATCCAGGTTCGCATCCTTCATTACCTTAATAAGGAAGTCGCCGAACGCGTCGCATCCCACCTTGCCTATAACGGCGGTTTTGACGCCGAGCTTGCCCAGGGCGATGGCCGTGTTGCAGGCACAACCGCCGTTGTGGAGCCTAATATTCTCGACAAATATTGCTTTGCCTTTTTCCGGCAGAGATTTCACTGAGCTTACCACGACATCTGCCGTGAACTGGCCAAGACAAACAACGTCAGACATGTGCCTCGCGCTCCTCCGATTGCATCGCAGGTCTCTTTCGATGCTCCGACTGCTCAAGCCAAAGAAACTCGCCTCTCCGATTGCATTGCCCCCAGGGGCAGACGTTGATGTTTAGGGCGAGCTTCCGAGAGGTGATTCCGGATAGCCCACCACTGTTCCCGGGCGGCTGACGCCGTGAGACGACGGCGGGAGATTTCGTTAGTGCTCCGTCACTGGCCGCCTGGGGCCTTGTCAGAAAGCTGAGCTGCGTGTCGCTGGGCAGCGGACTGCATTCGCTTCCCGTAAATCTCCCTGGCGCGGTCCACGATGATTGCCAGGAGAATCAGCGCGCCCAGGAAGGAGTTGGCATAGTAAGCGTTGGCCTTTACTTCCACCAGACCGTGCTTAATCAACATGAAAATTGTGGCGCCCATAAAAATCCCAATGGCCGAAATGACGCCGCCGCTGAGGCCGGTGCCGCCGATGATGGCGACAGCGAAGGAAACGATGAGCCACCCGTCCCCGGTTTCCGGGGCCGCGGAGCCCAGCTTGGAGGCCCACAGGGTGGCGGCGAGAGAAGCAAACACGCCGGATAAGACGTTAGCCCACACTATCATCCTGTCGGTGTCAATGCCCGAAAGCCTCGCTGCATCCGCGTTGCCGCCCGTGGCGAGCAGTCTCCTGCCGAAGACGGTGTCACGGAACATGTACGAGACGGCGGCGAGAACAACTATCGTGATGAGGAAAACGTATGGAACGCCAAACAGGTCCTGCTGGCCAATGAACGTGAACGATTCCGGCACCCGGTAAGGAGCACCGCCGGAAATGCCCGATCGCAGCCCCATGTAAACGAACATCATGGAAAGAGTCACGATGAAGGAGTTGATCTGGAGGCGGGTGATAAGTTGGCCGTTGATTAAGCCGGCGACGGCGCCCACAGCCAGAACGATCGGCACGGCTACCCAAGAGGACAGACCGAAGTTGTCCATGCAAAGTCCAAGGGTCACGGTGGCGATGCTGCCGATGGCGCCCACGGAAAGGTTCATTCCTCCAACTACGAGGCACACCCCCTGCGATAGAGCAATGAGCGCAAAGAAGGCCGCCTGCCTGGAAATGACAGTCATTGTATAGGTTGACAGGAAGCTCCGAGACCGCGCGGCCAGAATGGCAAACAGGATTGCGGCGGACAGAACCAGCCCGAGGGTCCTGCCGCTGAACAGCTCATGGAGGGCGGACGGGGTCCCGCCATACTTGCCCAAATCGGGCTTTTGGCTGTTTTCAAGAGAAGCGGTTGTTTCGTTCTCGGTCGAGCTGTTTTTCATGGTTGCGTATCCACTGGTTTCCCCCGGCTTGCTCAGGCGAGGTAATGCCCGATCGCCGTACTGATTTCGTCGTATGTCTTATTCTTGTCGCCGATTCCCGTCAGTTCACCCACGATGCGTTGGTTCTTGAACACGAGGATGCGGCTGGAGACCTTGATAATCTCAGGCATATCGGATGAGATGAGGATGATGGATTTTCGGTGTTTCTTGGCGAGCTCCCAGATCAGACGGTGAATTTGCTCCTTGGCGCCGACGTCCACCCCGACGGTGGGTTCATCAATGATAAGGATGTCGCAGTCGGCTGCGAGCCACTTGGAGATGCTCACCTTCTGCTGGTTGCCGCCGCTGAGGTTCTCAGTCCTCTGGCCTAACCCGGTGGCGCGGATGTCGAGAGCAGCGACCATCCGGTTGGCTATCACCAGCTCCTTTTGTGGGCTGACGCGGCGGGTGAGCTTGTTGATGATGTTTTGCCAGACTGTAATAGTAATGTTGGTGTGCACTGGCGCCTTGAGAAGGAGGCCTTCCTCCTTACGGTTCTCCGTGACGTACCCGATGCGGTACCGATATAGGCTGTCGGCGACGCTTCGGATGTGCGCCTTTTCACCCCGCACATAAATCCCGCCGCCATCCAGCTTGTCCTCCCCGATGAGAATCCTCGCCAGCTCTGTTCTGCCGGACCCGACCAGTCCGTAAAAGCCGAGAATCTCGCCTTCATACAACGTGAAGCTCACGTCGGCGGCCTTTTCGTAGCGGACGATGTGCTCGGCCCGCAGCATCTCCCGGCTGCGATTGACGTCCAGGTCGCCGAGGTGCTCATCCTCGCACGTTCGGCCGATCATCATCTTGATAAGCTCGTTGATGGTCAAATCGGGGATGCGGCGTGTCCCGACGCACCGGCCATCCCGCAGGACGCTGACCTTGTCGCAGAGAGCAAAGACCTCCTCGCACTTATGGGAGACGAAGACGATGGTAACGCCGGACGTTCTCAGGGCACGGAGAATCTGAAACAGGTGCCGGGCCTCGTGTTCCGACAGAGAACTCGTCGGCTCGTCCAGAAGCAGCACTCGGGCGTTGGCGGCCAGGGCCTTGGCGATCTGGGCAAGCTGCTTATGGGCGGCGCTGAGGCGCCTCATCACGGTCGTTGGCGGAAACTTCAGGCCGACCGTGTCCATGTACTTTTTCGCAACCCGGTTAATCGCCTTCCAGTTGATGATCCCCGTTTTGCCGCGTGTGATCATCTTGTCAAGCATAATGTTCTCGGCGATGCTGCTGTCCGGGATAACCTGGATCTCCTGGTCAACGACATTGATACCCCGTTCCAGGCTGTCTCGATAACTGCGACAGCGCAGCGGCCGGCCCTCGAAAAAGACCTCCCCGGAATCGGGCTGGAGGATTCCGGTGATGACCTTGATGGCGGTGCTCTTCCCGGCGCCGTTCTCGCCGACGAGCGCGTGGATCTCTCCCGCATCAAACCGGAGAGACACGTTGTCCAGCGCCTTGACGCCGGGGAAACTCTTGCTTATCGAGTGCAGTTCGAGCACGCCCATTCCCTCTCTTTGCGGCGGGCCACGTAGTTGTTCCCCGCCGATCTTATCTCACTTGGGTGGGAGGAGGTACTTCGTTTTTAGGTCGGTCACGATGCCGTCGGTGATCTTGCGGACTTCGTCGGGATAGGTGCCAACGTTTTTCTTGGTGACCTTGACGATTCCGGCGTTGATGAACTGGTAGTCCTTCTTCGGCTTCCAACCATCCAGCATCATCTTCAGAATCGCGCATGAGATATACCCGTGGCCGAACGGGTTCTGGGCGATTGTCGCGTCAATGTACCCGTCGCGTATCGCCTGAAGGACCGTCGCGCCCGTGTCTATGCCGATGAAGCGGATTCTCTTGTGATTGGGATTCTTGTGCCACTCGGTAAGGATGGCGGCGGCCGCGATAGTCGGGTTGTATCCGGTTGTGATGATCCCATCTATCTCGTCGGCGCGCGCAGCCAGGGCGCTCTGGATTTTGTTGGTAGCCTCGCTGACCTGCGTCATGTCGGCGATGGTCTGGACGATATTGACGTTGGGATACTTGGCGACGACCTCGTTGATACCCTCGTCCCGCTTTTTGGTGTTGATGTCGGTGACCGTTTCCAGAACGTTGAGGATATTGCCTTTTTCGCCCATCATTTTGATGAGCTCTTCGCAGGCCGTCATCGCCGCGCCCTTGATGTCAGTGGCGACGGTGAATGACGCGGGCGTCGGCAGCGCAGGTTCCGCCCCGTAAGCAACGACCAGTTGCCCCTTCCTTCGCAGCGCGGCGAAAAGTCCGTTGGCGCCGGCGGCGTCGCCCGGATAAACGCTGAACGCCTTGTGCCCCTTTGTCGAAAGCGCCTCGACATTGATGTTTTCGTTGTCCTGGGTCCATTCCTGCCCGACCATTGTGAAAATCTTTGCGCCGAAATCCTTCCCACAGGCCTCGACGCCTGCTTTTACTTCGCTCACGTATGGATGCGGCATCGGCCCGTACCAGACAATCGGCTCGGCCTCCTCCTTTTTGCGAATCGCGACAACAACAATGACTATCACAGCCAGGCCTACCAGAACGATAATTGGAAGCGCTCTTTTCATGTTTTCTTCCTTTCAATGCGTGCAACTGTTTTCATCAGCCGGATCAAAGGCGTTCGACCCACGACCGCCCATTCAATATACTCCATGGCCCAACTTTTCTTTTCACAAATGCGGGAGGGAGACGTCTAACTACATTATAGCACAATTATGCAACGTATTTGTCATGTCGGGCCAGAAGGTAAAAGCCAGCCGCCGCGTGCCATCCAATCGTTCCGACCTCATTCCTTTACGGGTGCGAATGCCACTTGTATCGGCGCCATCGCTTCCGCCTCGATCCATACAACCAGGTCGGCGCCTTCCAAAGTGTAGCGATGCCCGAAGCGGAAGTTCTTGCCAGGCGGAACCGGTTGCCCTTCGAGCGTGAGCGCGACGCCTGCCTCCCCCCATCCTTTGATGACAAACGCGGGGTTTACCAACGGGGACTTTTCGGAAGCTGCAATGTTCAGCTCAAGGGTCTCGGCGCCGCCGGGATGATTGCTCGCCAGGATAAAGGCGCGTTGGTCACGGCTATATCCTTCGCTGTTGAAAGCTGTGCCTGTGACCCGGACTTCCGGCGCCTGAAGCCACGATCGAGCGATGGGAGCGAGCTTCTCGATGGGTTGATTCGTCAGCCCCATGATGAACCTGCCCACCATGACACCGTCTTCCCTCCTTGTCATAGGTGGCTCAGGCGACGTTACCGCCGAGCTGGAAACTCTGTCCGTGGCGAAGGCGTACCGCCCATCTGACGGAGCCTGCGAGACTGGCCAATGATTCCAGGTGGGGAATGTTGAATAGTCGCGCACTTCCCTGAGGCCGCCGCCATACGGAATGATCCGGGCGCCCGGCTCGTAAATGTAGAATGGCTTGGATCGAGACCTGAAATTCACCACGCAGATGTTGGCGTCGGGCAGCGCGTTGGTGAAAGGGGCAGCCGTCCTGCCGCTGCTCGGCCACGGGTCCCACCTGTGCGCGCGGATTTGGCCCTTCATGTTGGCTGTGACGATCGCATCAACTCGGAGGTTGTCCTCTGCCCTTTCGCCCAGATTATTGAGAGACGCCGGTTCGGTAATGCTGCATCCTCCACCCATACCGTAAACGTTAAAGGCTCGCACGGCTACGCCATCCGGGTAGATGTAATAATGCTCATCCGCCCAAGCTCCCCAGCCATCGCGCAAATTGGCGATTCGGTACAACACATCGCACAGGGCATAACGCCAATGCACCACCACCCGGGCGTCGTGATTTTCGATAAGCCGCACGTGAGAGTAACGGCACTGCTTATCAGACATGTGCTCGCAGCAGCCGGTAACATTGCCGCCGCCGCCCTCGGCACTCTGGTCAGCAACCCATTTGCCATTCTCTCCAACCAAATTCATGTTGTAGTTGGTGCCGCGCCAGAAGACCATCTGGTAGGGATTGCCGTCGAAATTCACGACGATATCCGGGCGGTCGCCAACCCGCCAGAGAGCGTCCCACTCCGGATAAAACTTTAGTTTGCAGTATATCGCGCCAAAATCACCTGAGCCTTTTGGCAGCTCAGGCAGCTTTCGCCATTTCAGGGGAGGCGTAGTTTTCGGGTCGCTGTGCCGGTAGGATTGTCTTATCTCCTCGGCAGACAGAGCGCGATTATAGATTTTCAGTTCATCTATGATGCCGTCAAAAGAATAGGACGTGGGGAAATTAACATCCCGCCGAACCAATGCTTTCGGATTCATTTTAGTTTTCTTATGGTTTCTGCCAATCTGAAGGTTTACATCGCCGGCAAAGATCAATTCACCCTTGAGCGGCAGACTGGCGGCCGATTCGCCGTTGATGTAAACGGCAATCCCCTTCTCTTTGCTGAATGTGCCTGCGATGTGGGACCACTTCGTCATAAAAGGTATCGTTTCCTTCGACGTACATTCACGCCATTTGCCGTCAACTGCTATATGTAAGCCAACTCGCCCGAAGTCATCTATTCCGAAAAAGTAGCCCGCCCGGTGGTCCCGTTCTTGATTCACAATCGCACACCAATTGTATGGATACGCCTGAGGTGCGACCCAAGCCTCCACACTGAAGGCGTCGAGCAACCGCGGAGCGTCGGCCGCCGTGCGAACGATGTGAGTTGTGAAGCCGTCGAATTTCGCACTGCTCCCGGAAACCCCAGGAAGATACCAAAAGTTTCCCAAAACGCTATCTCCCCTTTGCGCGACGCTATCGAGTGCGATTTTGCCCCGCTCTTCGTCAAACTTCCACCACGCGACTAATCCGTTATCGGTAGCATGTATGGGCATGGATAACAATAACAGGCTCGTGATGAAAAACGATTTTCTCATTTCCTATTCCTTGCGTTCTCTTTCTTACAGTGTTCAGACTACATATTTTCATTACGAGAGGCTATCCTGACAGTTATGGCGGCATGGGCTCTTGCCTATGATTCTCCACGGGTCCCGCCTCCGGCGGGATGCCACGTCAAGCGGCCGACCCGCGAAAGAGAAACGCTGAGCGGCTTGTTCGATTCGGTCTTGATCCATACGATAAGATCGTAGCCGTCGTCGCTTGGCCGATGCCCAAAACGGAAATCCTTACTCCGCTTGATAGCCCTCCCGTTCAGTTTCAAGGCGGCGCCGATTTTACCCCAGCGTTTGATTACAAAGGCGGGATTGACAGAAGGCGAATCCTCGCTTGCATTGATTCGAAAAGCCAGTGGTGCGGGCTCGCCTGCTTTGTTGCACGTCAATACGTAGGCACGTTGGGTCAGGTCATAGCCCGCAGAGGTAAAACCGCGGCTGACCATCTCAAGCTGCGGCGCGTGCAGCCACGATTTCGCGAGGACGGCCAGTTCCCCGCCGTCCCGGTCGGTCATACCATGAAGCATTACCCACGTTCTCGATTTCTCTTCCTCGGCATACGGTTTCCACTTGATGTGGGATAGCGAGGTGTGAGAAGGCCTGTCGAAAGTAGTGGCCACCGTGGTATCCGACTCTTCCTGCGATACCGGCCAGTGGCTCCAGCAGTGAAACTTCGTTTTGGCGCCATATTTTGGGTACGCCCTGGCGAACGCCCCGTCGGGGTCCACAATCGAGAAAGGCCGAGTCTTGCCCTTAAGATTCACCACCTGGATATTGCCATCGGGCGGTTTGTCGAACTTATCCGGCCATGTGTGCTCCCATGAGTAGGTGTGGCTATCGCCTTTCATGTTCGCGAGGGTTACAGCCGCATAGTGCAAATTGTCTTCCGGTCGGGTGCCCGGCTGATTGACCACAATACTCTCCTGGTATTCAATCCAGTCTTCAGTCGCCGAAGTGTATAATTTGGCCTTGCGTACTCCGACGGCGTCGGGGTAGATCGTGTAATATTCATCCGCCCAGTCGCCCCAACCTGATTCCTTATCAATATAGGCGAGATGGTACTTTAGGTCCACCGGCGCGTAACGCCAATGAACGACCACTCGGGCGTCGTTGCTTTCGATGATGCGCACACGAGAGTATCGGCATTGCTTGTCCGACATCGGCTCCACCATGCTCATCGTGCCGCTACGCTCACCGCCGCGTCGCTCGAAGAACTCGTTTGTGTACCATCCGCCGGCGTCGGTAACCCAGCAGGGGATGTAACTGGTGCCTCGCCAGAAGACAAACCGATGGCCCCCGTCATCAAACCGCACTACCACATCAGCGTCGGGGCCCACCCGCCAAAGCCTGTCCCATTCGAGACTGTATTTCAGCTTCGTATAATACGCGCCAAAACGGCCCGGGCCTTTTGGCCCGGAAGGAAGTGTCAGCGGGATTTTCGACCGAAGTTCCTCGGCATCGCTTTCAATACTTGCCAGTCTCCTTATTGCGGATTCATCGCCGTGAGCCAAGCTGGCCGTCACCCCGCGGAACGCGGGGCTGGCGAGCGCCGCTACAGCAGATTTGTACTTCTGCCATTTCACATCATCCCGGCTGTGTAATTCTTCCAGGTAGGCGACCCCATCCCGCATTGCCTTTATCTTCGTCCGCACGCTGGCACTGGATTGATAGCTGAATATGGAAAGGTGATAGAGGCTCGCAACTTTTTCGAGATCAGCGGAGTTTTCGGTCCCGGACGCCAACTTGCTTATCTTAGCGAGCAAACCACCAATATCACGAGCAGCCTTAGTATAACGGCTTGCCAACTCCTTCACGTCGCCGGTATTCCAGTCAGCTTTCCAGATGTTGTCAGCCTGTTCCCGTTCCATTTCTCTCTTCGGCTTTTCATCCGTAAAGTCACGAGCGATGAGCTCCCATACCTCACGGCGAGCCGCCACGGGTGCAGAAGACGGGAGCGTAACACTGCTGTTTCCGTCAAATCTTACAGCGTTTCCGAACTTTCCCTCGGAGCGTGTTGCGCTATGTATCTTTCCATCATTTCTGTTGCCGGAAACGTCTGAAGCGCCATCTTCGAAGTTCCAAAAGCCTGCCAGACCTTCCGTCACGTCGTCAGAATTTTCAGCAGTGGCTTTTATCTCGTCCGGTGACAGTTTTCTGTTATAGATGCGCACCTCATCTATTTCGCCTTGAAAGCCGCTTTGCTCTTCGGGAAAATCAGGTGTGCAATAACCGATTTTCATCACATGCTCGGGCTCGTCCGGCTCCAGCAGCAGCTCGCCCTTCCGGATCAATCTGCCGTCCACAGAAATGGCCAGTTCTTCACCCTTTTTCGTCAAAGCAGTGTGATGCCACTGCCCGTCGTTCACGTTTGTGTCCGATCCCATGAACCCGACGTAGGCGCTGTCACACCCAAGTTTGCCATTCCGGACAAAGAAGGCCTTGCCGTAACGCTTCCATTCGCCGAGGCGAGGGCACTTAGAAACGATGGTTCCGCCGTCAGCCTCTGTCCTGAGCCAGGCCGTGATGGTAAAATCGGACTCGCCCAGATTCGGCAGCGGTACTCTGATTCCTTCCCGGCGCTCCTGTCGGCTCAGCGCTTCCCGGGAAGCACGCATCGTCTCCCGCCAGGTGTCTTTCCTTACATAATACGCAGGGTCCGCCGCGAGAGCCGTCGCCCCAATCAGAACCATAGCTGCCGGGATGCCAAAAACGAATCCCCACTTCCCGTAACTTCTTCTGCTTAGCCATATCTTTTCCATACTTTACTCCTCACAGAATCAATCAAGGGTCTTTGTTTACTTTCTCCCGCAACGACTCGATAGGCCCTTTCACCCAGCAATCCTTCGCTCGGTGAAGAGCGTCTTGGCCTCACCCGCGCCCGCCGGGCTCTCACCTTATGCCCGGCAGATTCTACCCCCTTGTCGCTATGAATGCACCAACGAATACGACGACGGAGTAACGCCTCAGTTAGGGGCGGGGATAAGTCGCTGCCAGATATACGGTTTGCTCCAGGGACAACAGACCGGACCTCCGTGCCACTTAAACGTAGCCGCATCCGTGGAAAAACGAATGTTGGACAAAAGGCGAGTCGTCTGCTATTATCGGTCTTTATTGGGAGGACGGCGTGATAGAGATTTACGACATCAATAACGGGAAGCTGAAGTATTCGGCATATACCTTCTGGCAACTCTGCGAGATGGTGACGGTGGATTTTGCCTATCATACGGGTGACGAGGAGAACGACATCGTCGGGTGGATAGAAGAGAAGGCGAGGCCTGTCTGCAAAAGGGCACGGAAAAAAGAAGCGCTCAAGCGGCTGGGAGAGCTATTGGAATTCGGAGAGAAGCACGGGCATCGCGCGTTCGCATCGCGTGTGAGCCTGCTGTTGGGTGTGATAGCGTTTGAGGAGGGCCGCCACGAATCGGCCATCGGGTATTCCCAGAAAGCTGTCAGCCTTTTGCCGGATCACCTCGAAGCCCTTTATCAACTGGCACGCGGGTTCGCTGCGGTGGGGCAATATCAGAAGGCGGCACAGGCCTGGCGGAAGGCCAACGGGATATTCCCTTCGGAGGAGGCATTTCTCTGCCTCGCCGAAACGCTGGAGAAGCTCAAAAGGCCCAAGGAGCAACAGAACGCGTTGATGTCTCTTTTGCGGAGCTACCCTCACTCAATCAAGGGGCTGCACGCGCTCTTGCAGCTATATCGTCGGCAGGGGAAAAGCCAGCCGGCTGCCCGCCTGGCTCAGCGGATTGTTGACCTCCGTCCGGATAAAGGAGAGCGTTTCCGGCCATTCTTCGACGAATTCGCCGACGCTCTCATCTGGACGAAGTACAATTACGACGCGAGAAAGCTAAATGAGGTTCTGGAATTCTTCGACGAAGAACAGGAAAGAAATCCCGAAGAACGGCTCGGTTTGTTGAAAGCGGTGATGTTGTATAGGCTCGACAAGAGATTGTGCCGGGAAGAATGTTGCTACGAGCTTGGAAAGTATTTTGAGGCCATTGCCTTTGAGAAAAACATCATGGCCGATGACCTTCGTCAGGTCGTAGAGGTCTTCGGGCAGGAGTTTTCCAGAGGCGTGGTTCGGTTTATCAACAACCAACTCACCAAGCGCCTCCTCCGAAGAAAAGCACGGGAATCTTCTTCATCTGCCAGGACATCCCCGGAGTTGGCTGATTCCCCGCAAGCAACTTCCTGGGGAGAAACTCAATAGCTCCGCACGGAGAGCAGTCCCTTGCCCCTCGCCCGCCTCCTGCTGATGCGAAGAACCCTAACCAAACTGTTTGAGATAGGAATGGATGAACCGGTCAAGCTCCCCGTCCATGACCGCTTCCACGTTCGAGGTCTCCACTTTCGTCCGGTGATCCTTCACCATCGTGTACGGCTGAAACACATAAGACCGAATCTGGCTGCCCCACGCGATTTCCATTTTCTCACCGTGCGCCTTTTTCAATTCCTCTTCCCTTTTCCGCATCTCGTGTTCGTAGAGGCGTGACCTGAGAACCTTCATCGCCGTGGCCCTGTTCTTGTGCTGGGACCTCTCGTTCTGGCAGCGCACGACGATCCCCGTCGGGATGTGCGTTATGCGAACGGCAGAATCGGTCACGTTGGCATGTTGCCCGCCGGGACCGCTCGAGTGAAAGGTATCTACCCGCAGGTCATTCTCGTCAATCTCCACGTGAACGTCGTCCTCAATTTCCGGCGAGACGCCAACCGATGCGAAGGATGTGTGCCGTCGTTTGTTGGCGTCGAAGGGAGAGATTCGAACAAGGCGGTGGACGCCTTTCTCCGCTTTCAGATAGCCGTAGGCGTAATCGTTACGAACGACCACAGTGGCGTTCTTTATCCCAGCCCCGTCCCCCGCCAGCACGTCGAGAACCTCAACGCGAAACCCGTGGCCTTCCGCCCATCTCTTGTACATCCTGAACAGCATGTCCGCCCAATCGCATGCTTCCGTACCACCCGCTCCGGCGTTGATGCTGACAATGGCGTTTCTCTTATCGTTCGGTCCGCCAAGCATCCTCTTGAGTTCGAGCGCATCCAGTTGAGCGGCTATTCTGTCCAGCTCGCCCGAGAGCTCTCTAAGGGAGTCGTCCGGGTTTTCCTCCTCCGTCGCGAGCTCCAGCAGGACTACGGTATCTTCCGCAGCCGCGGTCAGCTCCCGCAGTGGCGCCACCCACGCCCGCAACTGGTTCGCCTGCGCAATCAAACCCTGGGCAGACTCAGGCTCATTCCAGAAACCGGGCTGGGACATCTTTTCTTCAAGGGTGGCAAGCTCTTTGGCCTTCTTATCGAAGTCAAAGATACTCCTTCATTTTAAGGAGGCGAAATCGTACGTCGGCGAGTTTACCTTTCACTTCCTCAAGCATTTGCGGAAACTCCTATTTGAGGTGGGAAATTCCCTGACGAATCGCTTTCTTTTGCATCTCTATTATATCGCGAATCCCCTTCTTCGCAAGGGAAAGCATTTGCTGCAACGCGCGGTTGCTGAACGGAGGCCCCTCGGCGGTCGCCTGCACCTCCACCAGTTTGCCGCTTTCGGTAGCCGCCACATTCATGTCCACGTCTGCCCGGCTGTCCTCCTCGTAGCACAGGTCGAGGAGGATTCTCTCATTCACAATCCCCACGCTGACGGCGGCGACATGCTCCCGCCACAGCGGCGACTCAATGGAGAAAGCCTTTTTGATTTTCTCCAGGGCGATGGCAACGGCGACGAAGCCCCCCGAGATGGCAGCCGTTCGCGTGCCGCCATCAGCTTGCAGCACATCGCAATCAACCCACACTGTCCTCTCGCCGAGCGCCCTCAGGTCAACCACCGAGCGAAAACTCCGGCCGATAAGCCGCTGGATCTCGTGCGTTCTCCCACCAATTCTTCCTCTCGAGGATTCTCTCGGAGTGCGCCGCAAACCGGAGGCATACGGGAGCATCGAGTACTCGGACGTCACCCAGCCCATCTTCTCCTCCACGGAACCTTCCCGCAGCCACCTCGGAACAGATTCCTCCACGGACGCCGCGCAGATAAGCCTCGTCTTTCCGAACTCCACGTACACGCTTGCCAGCGGGTTTTCCAGATAATCGGGCACGATTTTGATAGCCCGAAGCTCTTCCGCCTTCCGCCCGTCAATTCGATTGTCTTTCATGTGCCATTGCCCTTCAGTCTGAGCCGTTCGCCGTTCGTTACTGACAAGATATTCGTGTCACGCCGAGACTGTGTCAAGAAAGAATTCTTGCGGCGACCCGCAGGGGCATTGTCGCCTTGCTCATCCCCTCGGCGAGAACCCCTCCGAAAACCCGACACTCCCAGCCAAGTGCGAAAGTCGGCCCAAAACCTCCGCAATCAGGAATCAGGTATCCCGGGCGCGCTTGCGGGACGAGAAACGGCCCCGCCGGGAGGGCGGGGCCGTTTGTCTCTGCGTTGGCTGCCGGCTCAGTCGCCGCGGATGCGGTAGAAGCCTGCGTCCTCTCCGGTGACGGACACGGCCGCGCTGGTGCCGCTGATCGGCCCCCCCGGCACTTCCGTCCAGCTTACCAAGTCAGTGGTGTGCTCGACGTAGTACTCTCCCGTGGCGCCGAAGGCATTCCATGTCAGATTCAGGTTGCCTGCCGCAATCTCGACCGACAGAACCACCCTTTTAGTCACCTCCGTCGGCTTCGGCTCGCCGGAGACCATGACGTTGTCAATGGCCCACCACCAATCCCACGTGGCTTCGTAGAAATGCCACCTGAGCTGGAATGTCTCTCCGTCATAAGCCGACAGGTCCAGCTTCTCCGGGCTGCTGTCAATTGCCGGATCGAGGTTGGGGTCAATTGAGTTCACGTTGTAGGACAGCAGGTTGACCCAGCCGCCGCCGACCTCCCGGATGTCCACCTCCGCAATCTGGGTGTGATCCGCGTCGTCAGGATAGACCCTGAAGTTCTTGCTGAAGTCGAGCTTCAGTCTTATGTAGTCGGTGCAGTCTATGTCCGGGGTGACGAGTTCCTCGTTGAGGTCCGCCGTGCCGACGAGGTCGCTATCCGTGATGACGTAGTTGCCGGTCATGCCAGCGATGGCGGGATGTCGGTCCTCCGTCTCATCGCCCAGGTAATTGCCCGCGGTGTTCCACAACCGCCATCCGACATCCGGCTCGCCTGAGCCATTGGTCACGTCCCAATTGCCGACAGTCTCCAGATCGTTCCAATCGTAAAGGTTGGTATAATCCTCGAAGTCGTCCTCGAAGATGGCCTCGCGACTTATTTTCTGGTTGAAGCCGACGCCGATGATGTCAATGTTCATGCCTCCGGACGCCAGCTTCACCCTTAGCGTATGCTCTCCCGGAGTTGTCCGGAAGGCGTCCTCGAGGGCGTACCAGCGGAACACTCCCCAATCGCCCGTGTTGAAGCTGAGAGTCCCGAGGAGGCCTTCATCCCAGTACAGCTCAGCCGTCCCGCCGCTCGGCGAGGCTACTTTCATTCCTATCATGGCCCAGCCGTCCGTGGGCTCCCCTGCTCCCGGCGCAGGAACATCAAAGGTGTACCGCAGCCAGTCGCCCACGGTCATCCCTCCAACGTTCGGGGTATCCACCCGAAGCTCCGTGAACACATCATCCTCCGGTCGGTAGGCGCGCGCCGGGTCGCCCACGGGCCAGGTGTTGTTGAAATAGAAGTCGTAATCCGCCGGTGTGCCGACTGTGTCGGAGTCCGGCGCCTCATTGGCGGCGGGACAGTTTTCCGATCCGGGGTATTGCCCTCCGCCATAGTTGTAGTTCTCCGCCTCCCTTGTTATCGGCAGGGTTACCGTGGCGGGTTCCGTGGCGTCGCTGAAGGGCCCTTCCACGCCGTTCTTGTTGACGGCTGTGATCTTGTAGCTGTACGTGCTCCCCTCGACGACGCCTTCCGAGTAAGAGGTCTGCCTTGTAAACGCTACCTCCTCCCAGTCGCCGCCGTCCACGCTGCGATAGACGTGATAGGCATCTGCTCCTTCTTCCGGCGGGGGACTCCAGCTTAACTGTGCCCCAAGCATCATGTCCAGGCTTACATACTGAGGCGCGGAGGGAACGGCATACGTCTCGGTGTCGCCGAGAGTGTTCTCTCCGTTGACATCTCCCCTGAACTCCAGCCCAGCGGTAGTGCCCGCCGGAACCGACACTGAATAGGAGACCTTCGCAGAAGAGACGCTCCCAAAAACCCAGGTCAGCGTTCCTGCGCCCGGTGTGCCGCCGCCATCATCAGCAACCGTCACGCCTTCCGGAAGGATTTCCCTGACGGCTATGGTTCCCGGGAGGTGGTCGGGGTCTGCCCTCACCGAAACTTGAACGTTTACGGTCCCCGGGGAAGCATACGACACGGGCAGAGCCCTCAGTCCGTACGCAGCCGGGAGAGGACTCCGGACAGACAGGGCGTACGAAAGGTCGGTGAATGGAACGTCGTTGGCGTCGGTGATCCTTGCCGCAATGCTGTTCCCTCCTTCCCCTTCCTCGAACCTCAGCGTCATGGAGTTGACTCCCTCATCGAGGGTGAACTCCGAGGAACGCTCAACGCCGAGGTCCCAGGAGTTATCGGTATGAGCCAGCCCGCCATTGTTCCAGATGCGGACCTCATCGTCGTAACGGGCATGCACCCGCGCCTCCCGTTCATCCGGCGAGAAGATGTAGATGTGGTAAATCTGGCCGAAGTTGTCAAGAGCCTGGCCGGCTCGCAGTTCCCACATGAACCAGCCGTCGTCCCTGTGGACGGGCGTCCATACCATCGGATTGACCGTCGTGCTTATGCCTGTGTCGGTGAAGTCGTACGCCTCGCCCTCCACAGGATTAACGTTCGCCTGCCCACCCCAATCCGCGAGGTAGTCGTTGGTGTCCAGGCTCAGGTCCAGCGGGCCGAGAAAACGGTCCTCCGGCGTATTGCCCAGGTGCAGGAGGTCCTGAAAGTAGTACGTCGGCAGAGGCTTCGTCTCAAACACGGAGTTCGTGACATTGACGTTGACCTCGTCGCTGCCCGTGCCGCCCTCGCCATCGTCCACATCCAGCCGGAAGGTCAACCGCTGCACGTACGGCCATATCTCAGGAGCGATGAAGGAGCATGTTGGGGCAGCGGCGTCGCTCAGAGTCACGTCCGGCCCCGCGGTTTGACTCCAGGAATAGGTCAGGTTGCCGGTCGCAGTCAGGGAGCCCGTGCCGTCGAGACTCACAACGGTTCCCTCCTCCACCGTCTGGTCAACGCCCGCGACAGCCGTGGTGGTGACGTTCTTCACCGTGATGCGGACATCGTCGTCCGTTCCCTCGTTAGTGCCGTCGCCCGCCGTCAACGAGAAAACCAGAACGGTATCTTCCTCCACAGCCGGAGCGGTGAAGGTCGTAACGGCAGCGGTCGAGTCGGCGATGGCCACGGTCGGCCCGCTCGTCTGGGCCCACGAGTAGCTGGTAATATCTCCTATGAGCGACATGGTATAGCTTCCGTCGAGAGTGGCAGTGCCGTTCTCCGGAACTTCTGCGTCCAGTCCCTGAACGACGAGATCACCTCGCGCCTGGTTGCCATAAATCTCCAGCTCCGCTATTGACGTGAAGGTGTTCATGCCGCCAGGCGTCCCGAAGATTCGCATCCCTGTGCCTCTGACGGTCCCGAATGTGATTGTATATCTGGTGAAGTCTTCTCGGCCGCCGGAAGAATCAACGAAGTCGTAGTCCGGGATGAGCTTTACATTCGGAGCCTCCACCCATGTGGTCCCATCCTCCGTGTACTCAACGGTTAGGTCCGTAAACCATCCGCCATCGGAGTAAAACTGGCCGGTGTAATACGCTATCTCGTCGAGCCACAACGGGGTATCCCAGGTATATCCCCAGAAATCCTCGGTCTCGGCTGCAGTGCCGTAGCTGTCGGTGCTGCTCTCGACGTTGCCGTCATTCAACGCCCCGACGGCATTGCCATCGTAGTCAAAAGTCGCGGAAGGCGGCGTGCCTCCAGTCGGCGCCGGCAGCGACAGATTCCGCATAATAGTCATGGAAACCGGGTCGGAGACGGCGCCAATTCCATGATTGTTCCTCCCCGACACTCTGATGGGAACCACGTTACCGGGGTCCTGATCCTTGACCAGGTATTCGAGAGCCGTAACGTTCGGGGCGACAGGGACCCAGACCGTGGGGTAATATTCTATCTCTATCTGGTAAGCCTCCGCGTCGAAAACGTTGTCCCAGTACAGGCAGAAGCCCCTGTCCGTCCGTACCGTTCGCAGGTTACTGGGGGCGATCTTGGGCGGGTTGGGAGCACGGGCCATGACCAGACATTCGTCGGTAGTTGTGCCCGTCTCCGGGGATTCCACTGTCAGGCGGAAAGTCAGAGTGTAACCGATGTCGCGGACCGGGCAGTCAAAGCTACAGGTAGGCTTGTCGGAATCGGTGATTGTGACGACCGGCTCGTCGGCAATGATGACCTGTTGCCAGGCAAAGCTGGTGGCGTCGGGGGGGGCCGCGCCGTCCAGGCTTACCGTGTCCCCAGCCTCGACCCACTGGTCGTCTCCGGCGTTGGCCCCGCCGACCCAGTTGTACAACTGGAGGATGTCCTCCTCGCTCAAGGCCCGGTTGTAGATGCGGACGTCGTCAATCATGCCGAGGAAATTGTTGCCGGTCTCATTACTCATGGCGATAAGAACAGTGGCTGTGTCTGAGGCGCCTGGCAGGCTGATATCTGCTACAAGCTCACCAGCAGGTTGTCCATTGATATAATACCTGTGGTCGCCATCCACCACCATTGCAGCAACGTGTACCCATTCATTGAGCGGCACTGTTCCGGTGCTGTTCGAACCAACGTAAGCGCCAGCGCTGGTTGTGCTGAAATGCAGTGTCCCGTCCACATAAGTGTAAAAGCTATACGATCTGGGATCATTGGACTTTGCAAGAATCCCTTGCCAGTCACCACCAGCGCTGTTATGCCTCGAAGCATTTATCCATGCCGCTACAGTGACTTCGGTGTCCACCGTCAGGCTCGCGGCATGGGGCACCTCCACGAAGTCATCGGTGCCATCAAACTCCAGAGCGCCACCTAGCTGGCCGGCCACCCACAGCGGCCCATTCATGAGGGTGCCATGGTTGTTGTTGCCGGAGCTGTCTTCGGCGGTTGTGCCCTCGCCCTCGTCAAACGTCCAGTGCCCGACCAGACCTTCCTCGATGTCCGCATTTGCGACACCCACAGCCAATCCCACGCTCAGAAATACAGCCCAAAACATGCAATTAAAGATTCCTTTTCTCATTTTGAGACCCTCCCATTTTTTGTTACATAATTATTGCCACGATAGCCACTAAAGTTAATGATAAAGACGCTCTTGGCGATTCTGGACACCATCGGGTATCGTTTACCATTGCTCATCTTGAGACGCCTTTTTCGGCTGACAGAACTTTTACTGCGCCGGGGATGGAGAGGACAATACGGCGGTTTTCAGGTGAAACGAGTAACGGCGACGTCACGTCAATGTCCACCGCATGCACACCACAAGACAGTAGCTTACCCACACCATTGTCTCCCCAAAGGATTCCGCCGTGCAAAAAGCCTGGACGCTGTGAAAAGGCAAATCGTATGATGGACACAGGGTTCATCGAATAACTCTGTTATTTTAATCCAAGAATAACCGCGCGGTATAGTCGGTTGTCAACCCTTTTCTCGGTTGCGGCGCGATTCCTCAGTCTCAGGGGGAGATGAACTCACGGCAGAAAGCGCAGAGAGCGCGGAGAGAATATTTGCCTATCTCCAATGGAGGGACAGGACAGCCCCACGGGCGGCTGAGGACCTTGTGGGGACGTTCCGTTTTCGCGTATGGCCAGCTTTCGCCTCTGTGTGCCGTCAAGGCAAAATGATAGCGTGGCGCTCGGATGTGGCGAGGCGCCCTCGTGCCACGGGCGTCTCGCCCGTGAACACTCATGGGCAAGATGCCCATGCCACGTCCCCGTGCGCGCTCTGCGGGCTCTGCGGTTCCACGCTCAGCCCCCCGTAAGTGAGGTATCG
>Ga0315544_1000394_pt1 | contig 41691 bp, 30 predicted proteins | sample SalMarSW160130MG_2_FD_202543 | JGI IMG/M metagenome (GOLD analysis project Ga0315544, IMG submission 202543) | Salt marsh sediment microbial communities from the Plum Island Ecosystem LTER, Massachusetts, United States - Salt Marsh Sediment SW1601-130 ... | reverse complement strand
ATTCTTCATTTAGGGATTTTCCATCTTCTTGCCTTAGTTTTTTTATATAACCGCGCTTGCGCTTGGATTCGAGTCGTTCAGTAATTGATTTTCCGGTAGGGGAGGTTGGTTTGCGTACGGGACTCTCTGTAAGTACTTTTGACAACAGAACAAAGAACTTCTGAACTGTCTTTTTCTTGTTCTGTAACTGTGTACGTTCTGACTGAGAAGTAATGATCAACTCCCCCGCAGCATTAATCTTGTTTTTCAACCTGGCAGATATTTTTGCTTTTTCATCATCTGTAAGATAAAGTGAGGACTGCACATTAAACCGTAGTTCTACCCTGGTATTCACCTTATTTACGTTCTGCCCTCCCGGACCACTGCTCAGTGAGGTCTCAAATTTAAATTCAGATTCAGGTATTCTTTTTCTGAGAGTTTCCTCGTTCATAACTCTTCTTTAAATCATTATATAAAAAACAGGGCTACTCCGCCAACACTTACAACAGCCCCGATCAGTTCTGCCAGGGAGACTTTCTGTTTATAGAACACAACTAGCGGGATAATTATAAATACAGGTACCAGAGCCATTATGGTTGAGGCAATGCCTGCTTCAATGTACTTTACCGCAACAAGGGAAAATGAGACGCCAAGAAATGGTCCGAAAAATGCACCAATGAACGTGGATCTCATACCCTCTTTATTCCTTGTTGAATTTAATACCGCCTTCCATCTTGACATAACTGTAACCAGGAATACATAGCCGGCGGTTCCCGCTATAATCCGTATTTGTGTGGCAGGGAACGGATCATAATCCTTGAGACCCAGTTTACTGAGCACCAATCCCAGAGCCTGGCCTGCAGCCCCTCCGAAAGCATAAAGGATCCCTATTGGAGCCAGTTTTAAAGATATCCTTTCTCCCTTTTCTTTTCTGCTGAAAATTGCTATTGATATACCCGAAAAAGTCACTGTCATTCCTATGTATTGAAACAATGTAAGCCTCTCCTGCAGTATGAACAGACCAAAGAATGCTGTGAGTGGCGGCACCAGAGTCATGATAAGCATCGAAAATCTTGATCCTATTATAGCATATGATTTAAAAAGAAAGAGATCTCCGAACACAAATCCAATAAGTCCTGAAAGTGATAACCATAGCCAGTTTTCGTGACTTGCGCCGGCAGGTAATAGTTCACCTCTTTGAATCAGATTGAAAATACTTAGGAATATAAATGCTAAAACAAGCCTTATTATATTAACTGAAACTGATCCTATTTTTCTGACTGCCGATTCAAACGACAAAGCTGTGGCTGTCCAGAAAAATGCTGTCAGAAGGGCAGCAAATTCACCTAAATGATTATGAAAAAAATCCATTTATTTTTTTCGAATATTTATTCCATATATTCGAAAACATAGTCACCTGAACCTACTTGAATCCATAATTTATCTTCAGCAGTTCTTATATCAGAAAGGTTTATATTGTCAGACAGGCTTTTCCCGCTTTCAGTCACTTTGTCTGCATTGTCAACAGGAAGAACTATTGTTGCCCTTGTATTGGCGGGTAGTTTAATCCTGACGGTAATTTTACCCTCTGTTCTTTCCCATCCCGAAGTAACTGTGCCGTATGAACTTTCAAAGGTAGCTTTTGAATAATCCATTTTATCTGTCGGATGTGGCTGAATAAGCAAATGTCTGTAACCAGGGCTCATAGTCTCAATCCCTGCCGATACCCTGTACATCCAGTCACCAATCGCGCCATAGGCATAATGATTGAACGAATTCATGCCCGGATCCTGGAATGTGCTGTCTGTTTTCTGGCCGTCCCAGCGCTCCCATATTGTTGTTGCACCCATCTTTACCGGATAGAGCCACGATGGATATGTTTCCTGAAGAAGCAGATCGTATGCAACGTCGGTATAACCGTTCTGTGATAGGATATGACACAGGTAAGGAGTGCCTATGAATCCTGTTGAGAGGTGGTTTCTTCTGCTCCTGATATCATCAACAAGAAACTTAACAGCATTCTCCCTCAGATCATCCGGAAGCAGGTTGAAGTGCAGGGCAAGTACATAGGAGGTCTGTGAGTTGGTACCGACTCTCCCTGCAGGTGTAATATATTCATGATTAAATACTTCTTTTATTCTATCAAAAAGATCAGAATAATATTTTTCGTCTTCAGTACTGCCAAGCTCTTTTGCAGCTTTTGAAAGCAGGCTGGTTGAATATGCGTAGAATGCTGTTGCAATGAAATCGTGTTCAGTATGTCCATCTGGTGATGTATGATTATTTACAGGCGGATGATAAAACAACCAGTCACCATATATACTTCCCCCTTTCCAGATGTAGCTGTCGCCTGCTTTTTTCCGTATATATTCAACCCATGCTTTCATGCTGGGATACTGAGTTTCAAGCAATCGTTTGTCCCCGTACACCCGGTACATTGTCCATGGTGCAATAACTGCCACATCGCCCCAGCCGGCTGATGTCTGGGCGGTTGTTGAGCCCTGTCTGTTCAGAACATCGGGGATCACGTGAGGTACTTCACCGCCTGGTTTCTGATCGGCAGCCAGATCCTTAAGCCATTTGGTGAAGAATGCAGAAACATTATAATTAAAAGCAGCTGTACGGCTGAACGCCTGTGCATCGCCAGTCCATCCCAGACGTTCATCCCTCTGAGGGCAGTCAGTAGGCACATCAACAAAATTTCCTTTCTGCCCCCACACAATATTATGCTGTAACTGATTAAGAAGTGGATTTGAACTCTCATAATCACCCGTACGATCCATATCGGAATGGACAACCACACCTTTAATATTATCGGCAGTCAGATCACCCGGGAAACCTTCTACCTTAACAAACCTGAATCCCATGAAGGTGAAACGCGGTTCATATATCTCTTCTCCGGTCCCGGCCAGGGTATAGGTAAGCTTACATTTTGCCCTCCTGAGGTTCGCAGTATAAAACTCACCGTATTTATCCATTACTTCAGCATGCTGCAAAGTTACTACCGTTCCTTTTGATCCGCTGACTTTCAACCTTACCCAGCCAACCATATTCTGGCCCATGTCAGCTATAAGGTCTCCCTTTGGTGTCCGGAAGATTTTCACAGGTTTAATCTCCTGTATTTTACGTATCGGGGTACCTTCTGTTGCTATGAGATTATCCATTGAATAATTCCCGATTCTCACATTCAGCCAGTTCTCTTCGTTGTAGCCTGGCAGATTCCATCCTGTAAGCTTCTTCGTGGCATCATATGTTTCGCCGTTATAAATATCATTCATTCCTATTGCTCCATCGCTGTAACCTTTCCATGTATCGTCAGTTACTATCAGCAGTTCTGTTCCGTCTGTATAGGTGATCTTCAACTGCATAAGAAGCCCTAACCTCTTGCCGTAGATAGCCCAATTGTCTCCCCATGCCAGTGTTCCCCTGTACCACCCGTCACCGAGAACAGCACCTATGGCATTATCCCCTCTGACTAACATAGATGTAACATCATATACCTGATACTGTAACCTCTCACCATAAGACGTCCATCCGGGTGTCAGTACCTGATCACCAACCTTTTTACCATTAATATGCAGTTCATAGAATCCATGTGAAGTAACGTATACCCTTGCACTGGCGACCCGTTTACTGACCGGAAACTCCTTTCTGAAATGCGGCGATGGTGAATATCTTAGTGTATCTCCCTCCATTTCAATCCATTTAGCTTTCCAATCTGCTGTATTGATCAATCCTGTTTCCCAGTAAGCCGGCTCACTCCATTTTGACGCTCTTCCCTGATTATCCCATATTCTTACCTGCCAGTAATATCTCTGGCCTGATTTAAGTTCAGGTCCGTTATAACTGATCAGAACCGATTCATCCGACTCTGTTTTACCTGACTGCCATATTGTTCGGGAAGCTCTGAACCTCTGATCAGTGGCCACCCTTATCGAGTAGGCAGTCTGCATAAGGTTGAATCCGCTACCTCTTATCTTCCACGACAGCCTGGGCCGGGAAACATCTATTCCGAGAGGATTTACTTTATGTTCACACTTAAGATCACACAATGATAATTCCTGTGAAAAAAGACTTCCTGATGCAATTACCAGAATTAAAAGTAGTTTAAATGATTTCATGATGTTGGTATTTTAGGTACTTAAATTAGAGATTTGAAATTTATCTAATTTTATCGGATTTCTGTAATCTAAAATAACTATTTTTATCTCTCCGGTAAAGAAAAAAGACACTAAACAAATTTCGAATGAATCCGATTGCAGGTATTTTATTAATCGCGCTAGGCAGTATTGGTGCTGCGAGCTTTTATGTACCATTCAAAAAAGTAAAAGTATGGGCATGGGAATCATACTGGATAAGCCAGGGTCTATTCGCATGGCTTATCATTCCGACTGTTTTTGCACTGATCTTTGTTCCCAGTGGAGAACTTCTCCCAATTATTAAAGAATCTCCATCGTCTGCCAAATTAATGGCGGTGTTTTTCGGAATTCTATGGGGATTCGGAGGTTTGACCTTCGGCCTGAGTATCCGGTATCTTGGTGTTGCTCTCGGTCAGAGTATTGCCCTTGGATTATGCGCTGCTTTTGGTACACTCATACCTCCTGTGGTGGCAGGCGAGAATCTATTTGGCACAACCACTGGTATCCTGACTGTTATCGGAGTTGCTATTACAGTCGCCGGAATTGCAATCATAGGGTATGCCGGATCGCTCAAGAGCAAGGAAATGACTGAAGAAGAAAAAAAAGCAGCTGTAAAGGAGTTTGCTCTTAAAAAAGGCATTCTGATAGCAATATTTGCAGGACTGATGAGTGCCTGTTTTAATTTCGGTTTTGAAGCTGGCAAACCTATTGAAAATATCGCTCTTGCCCACGGTACAAATCCTTTGTTCCAGAAGAATCCGACACTGATCTTCATCCTTCTGGGCGGTTTTATTACTAACTTTGTCTATTGCGGATTTCTTAATATCAGGAATAAAACATACCGTGATTACATATCCTCGTCAGGCAGTGTGTTGCTCAATAATCTCTTTTTTACCTTCCTGGCAGGATTTCTCTGGTTTTTACAGTTCCATTTCTTTGGAATGGGATCAAGTAAACTCCCTGCCGGCATGGCAGTTTTCGGCTGGAGTATCCTGATGGCCCTGAATATCGCAATAAGCAATATCTGGGGCATTATCCTCAGGGAATGGAAAGGGGCTAAAAGAAAAACAATGATAGTACTGGTTATCGGTATCATTGTATTAATTCTATCGACTTTTATTGTAAAACTTGGTTAATGAAACAGAAAATGAATGTAAAAAGATTTGGTTTTAAGATGAAGCTTCTTCCGGGTTTTAAGGAAGAATACAAAAAGCGTCATAGCGAAATATGGCCGGAACTTGTTGAGCTCCTGAAAATAGAAGGAATTGGCAACTACTCCATTTTCCTTGATGAAGAAACTAATTTTCTCTTTGCATATCAGGAACAATCGGGAAGAAGTTCCTCCCAGGACCTGGGCATGACAGAAGTGGTGAAGAAATGGTGGAAGTATATGGCAGACATAATGGAGACTAATCCTGATAATTCACCTGTTACTGTCCCGCTCGAACAGGTCTTTTATTTGGAATAAACTACAGAAATTAAAAATAAGTAAGGGTATATTAATCAATCACAAAATATATTATGAAAAAGGAACTCATAAAGAAAGCTTATCAACTTGCTAAAGATCAATACGCAGATCTGGGTGTTGATACTGATAAAGTACTGGCTGAAATGGACAAGATAGTCATCAGTCTGCATTGCTGGCAAACCGATGATGTAGGAGGTTTTGAAAGGGAAGGAGCTGAGCTGGGCGGTGGAGGCATACAGGCTACAGGAAATTTCCCCGGCAAGGCCCGGAATATAAAGGAGATGAGGGCTGACCTCGACAAGGTCATGTCTCTTCTGCCTGGTAAACAAAGATTAAATCTTCACGCTAGTTACGGCGAGTTTGGAGGCAAACAGGTCGACCGTGATCAGATAGAGGTTAAGCATTATCAGGGATGGATAAAATGGGCAAAAAAGAGGAAAATAGGTCTTGATTTTAACTGCACGTGCTTCTCTCATCCGTTAGCTGACGATGGTTTTACACTTTCAAGCAAGAATCCAAAGATCAGGAAATTCTGGATTGAACATACAAAGCGCTGCCGTGCAATCAGTGCTGAAATGGGAAAGCAACTGGGAACACCTGCAATACATAATATCTGGATTCCTGATGGATCGAAAGACACACCGGTTGACAGATATACCCTGAGAAAACTACTGAAGAAATCACTCGATGAGATCTTTTCTGTAAAATATCCGAAAAAACACCTCAAAGACTCAATCGAAAGCAAACTATTCGGTATAGGTTCCGAATCAATGGTGGTGGGGTCACATGATTTCTACATGGGTTACGCAATTAAAAACAATACAATGATAACCCTCGATAACGGTCATTTTCATCCAACCGAACAGGTAGGAGACAAGATCTCTTCTATTCTCCAGTACATTGACGAACTGCTTTTACACCTTACCAGGGGTGTTCGATGGGATAGTGATCATGTTCTTACCCTGAATGATGAACTCCTTCTGATAGCACAGGAAACAGTACGTGCCAAAGCACTGAACAGAATAAATATCGGACTTGATTTTTTCGATGCAAGTCTTAACAGGATAGGTGCATACGTTACAGGAACACGGTCAGCTCAGATAGCCTTTCTGTTTGCTCTGCTCGAACCATTTAATACGCTCCTTAAATACGAGGAAGACGGAAAGAACTTTGAACGGCTGTCATTGCTGGAACTTATGAAAACCAAACCATTCGGAGCAGTGTGGGACTACTATTGTATGATGAACAATGTTCCTGTCGGACAGGATTATATTAAAGAAATTATTAAATACGAACAGGAAGTACTGCTGAAAAGATAGTGAAACTACCTATATGAAAGAAAAAGTTATCGCCATTTTTGATATTGGAAAAACCAATAAGAAATTACTCATATTTAATTATGACCTCAGTCTTGTTTCAGAAGAAGAGAGGCAATTCCCGCAGGTCAGGGATGATGATGGATTTGAATGTGATAATATTGAATTGATTGAAAAATGGGTCGGAGAATCAATAATGGAGCTGATTCATTCTGATAAGTATGAGGTAACGGCAGTCAATTTTGCTACCTATGGTGCAACTCTGGTCTATCTTGATGAGCAAGGAAAACGTATTACACCGGTTTATAATTATCTTAAACCAGTTGACGAAAAGATTCCCGAAAGGCTCTACCGGCGATATGGGGGTCAGGATGAGTTTTGCAGGAGAACAGCATCTCCTGCCCTTGGCATGCTTAATTCCGGCATACAGATGCTCTGGCTTAAGTGCACGAAACCGGAAGTCTTCTCCAGGGTCAGATACATTCTACATTTTCCTCAGTACATATCAAACCTTGTGACAGGTAAAATAGCCTCGGAACACACTTCTATCGGTTGCCATACAGCATTATGGGATTTTGATAATATGAACTATCATCCATGGGTCAGAAAGGAAGGACTAAACCTGCCTGACCCGGTTCCTGTTGAGACTCTCTTCAGGGTAAATATCGAAGGTAAAGAAATAAAGGCAGGTGTAGGTATTCACGACAGCTCTGCCTCGCTTGCACCATACTTTACAGGTAACAGAGGCAAATTCCTGCTCATTTCAACAGGCACATGGTGCATTAATATGAATCCATTTAATGCAGAGAAGTTAACAACCGAACAACTCGATAAGGATTGTCTGTGCTATATGAGCATCGAAAGACAACCTGTTAAATCATCGAGGTTGTTTATTGGACATATGCACGAAACAGCCGTTAAAAAACTGAATTTACATTTTAAAACACCCGATGATTATTACAAATGCATTGATCCTGATAAGAAAACAATCGATTTATTAAAAAAGAAATACGGGGATAAAAAGCTATTCTTTAGACATGGACCAGGGTTAAGAGAGCTGATAGAAAGATTAGATTTGTTTGAATTCAAATCATTTAAGGAAGCTTATCACCAGCTTATGATCGAATTAAGTATTCTTACTGCAGACGCAATCAATCTGGTCCTTCCATCAGATGATGAGACAGAAAATATTTACATTACAGGTGGCTTTTCAAATAACAGGTTATTCCTGAAACTTTTAGCCGGAGCATTCCCTCTTAAAAAAGTCTATACTTCAGAAATAAGTAATTCAACAGCTGTTGGCGCGGCTCTGGTTATTCTGAGATCAATCAGTCCGGGAAAAGAACCCTCACTTAACCTGGGTTTAACCGAAATTAAAGACTGAGGCCTCGCAGTCATACATTTTAGCGTAAACAATCCATATGTTTACCAAATTTCACGTGTCTAAATACAATTTAGTACGAAATTTGCGGTTAATGCTTTGTCCTTTACAACAGTTAACAGGCCTATTTAATTCTTTGCCTCTGACATTATTAACAAAGAATCATTATATTCGCACAACTTATTGTAAGATGTTAATTTCTGAAATTGAAACAGCACTTGCCTCATTAAATCCTGTCGGATTATCTGAAATCAGCAACATAGGGCTAATGAACCGGATAGACACCAAATATTTACTTCCTGTCACAAGATTTCCCGATTTGATTTACCTGCTGAAGGGCGATTACAGAGTTCTTGAGATTGAAAAGGCCAGGGTTTCAACATATAATACAACTTATCTTGATACTCCGGAATTCCTGTTTTACTATCAGCATATAACTGGCCGGTCTGGAAGATATAAGGTCAGATACAGGGAATATGAATCAACTGGAAAAACATATCTTGAAATCAAGAAAAAAACAAACAAGCGCAGAACAATAAAATGGCGTATTGAATCCTCACCGGAACCTGAATTTCTTAATGGTAATTCACCCGGTTTTATCATGCAGCATGTACCCGTTAATTATAAAGCACTCAGACCTGTGCTCTGCAATAGTTTCAAGCGGACAACACTGGTTGGGATTAATTCAAAGGAACGTATAACACTCGATTTTAATCTCACCTTCTTTAAACCATTTAACGGAAGTGCATCAGGTCTGGAATTCCTTTCAATAGCCGAGCTGAAAAGGGAGAGGTATTCAAACTCATCACCTTTTGTTAATCTGATAAGGAAATTAAACATTCAACCTGTTAGTTTTAGTAAATACTGCATAGGGAATGTGTTAATTAACAACCCCGTCAGAACAAATGCGCTTAAAAGCGGTCTGTTACTTATTAATAAAATTGAAAATGAATACTATGATGCAATTAGCCATTAATAATATAATGCTAACTGAGGTTAAAATAATCAATATCCCGGGTTTTTTAGATCTGGCCTGGCGTTTTGCCCTGAATATGACTGTTATAATTATTTTAGCACGCGTATTATATTATTCAACAGCAAAGCGTAAAGATTATCTCTTTACCTACATTTTAATTTCAACCATTGTTTTTCTTTTATGCTATCTCCTTGAAAATGTGACTCTTCAGATTGGATTTGCTTTAGGTCTCTTTGCAATCTTTGGTATTATCAGATACCGTACCAATCAGATTCCTATCAAAGAGATGACCTATCTGTTTCTTATAATAGGCATTTCAGTAATTAATGCGCTCGCAAATTCCAAAACAAGTATCGCTGATGTCCTCTTTACTAATCTGGTCATAATATTCATAACATACGGGTTGGAGAAAATCTGGCTGCTGAAGCATGAATCATCCAAAAGGATCACATATGAAAAGATTGATCTTATCAAACCTGAGCATCACGAAGAATTGATAAAAGATCTTCAGGAAAGAACCGGGATCAGAAACATAAAAAGAATAGAGACCGGGAAAATTGATTTCCTGAGAGACACCTGCGATATTGTTATTTATTATGAAGTAAAAGAACCTGAAATAAATAATATCGAACAGGGAGAAGAGAATAAAAACGACGATGATGACGATTAAAAGAAGTTTTCTGACCCTTTTTCTTTCATCCTTTGTACTGATTTCTTTTTCTCAGGAGAAAGACTTCGGTATCTGGTGTGGTATAAATACAGAATATGATATATTCAAAAAGCTCGAGCTTGATGTCTCTGCTATGCTCCGGACGTTCAACCAGGCATCAGAAATCGAGCAGGTATTTATTGAAGGAGGCCTGACATATAAAGTAACCAAGTATCTCTCAGTTGCCGGAGCTTACAGGTTCTCAAAAACAATTGAAGAAGATGTGCAATACTACAGACGTCATAAATGGTTTGCAGATGTTAAAGGTTCTTTTGACCTCAGTGATATTTCCTCCTATGTCAGATTCAGATTCCAGGAACAGAGAAGAACCTATTATGAGGACGAGGAAGACAAATTACCACGGTATCACTGCCGGATAAAATTCAAATCAACATATAAAACACCTTCCTTCCCTGTTAATCCTTATCTGGAATTTGAATCCTTTTTGCCTGTATTTTCAGATAAGGAAAGAGTTATTGGTAAGAACCGTTTTTCTGCAGGAATAGAATACAAATTCAATAAAACTCACGCTATTGAGCTCGAATACATGTATGAGTGTGATTACATACCGCGGAAAGTATACACTAGTATAATCTGCTTAGAATATAACTTAAAGTTCTGAGAAAGGGATTTCAGCAGCATTCTCTGGAAGCTTGCTGATCTGCTCTTTTGGTCATCTTTGTTTTTGTTATATCTACTTTTTGTTGTATTGATTAACCGGATATGAAATTAAGTTACTTATTCTTCACGCTTTTATTTGGCCTATGTTCAAATATATCATCTGAAGCACAGATCATCCCCGAACGTCAATGGCCTGGTTACCGGGGTTTTATGGCTTCAGGGGTGCTCGATGGAGCAGATCTTCCTGAGACATTTGATCTGCAAAAGATGACAAATGTAAGATGGAAAATAAAAATCCCTGGCCTGGGGATTTCCAGCCCTGTGATATGGGGTAACCGATTATTTATTACTACTGCTGTCAGTGAGGGTGACAAGGCAGGATTTAAACCCGGATTGTATGGTGATGTTACTCCGGTAACAGATGCATCTGTCCATGAATGGAAGGTCTATTGCATCGATAAAAACAGTGGCAGGCTGCTCTGGGAACAGACTTCCTGTAAAGGTATTCCGAAAATAAAACGTCATCCCAAGTCAACTCATGCAAATACTACTGTAGCTACTGATGGTAATTACGTGGTTGCCTTCTTCGGGTCCGAAGGTCTTTATTGCTATGATATAAACGGCAACCTGAAATGGCAGAAAAACTTCGGTATTCTCAAATCAGTTTTCTTTACTATGAAAAATGCAGAATGGGAATTTGCCAGTTCTCCGATCATTTACGACGGTGTACTTGTTATCCAGTGTGATGTATTGGAAAATTCATTTGTGGCCGCATACGACGTTAAAACAGGCAAAGAACTATGGAAAACAGGGAGGGATGAATATCCGGGATGGTGTACACCCAATATTTATACTTATGCCGGAAAAACGTTCATTGCCGTTAATGGGTTTTTACACCGTGGCGGGTATGATTTCAAAACCGGAAGAGAGGTATGGAAAATGGCAGGAGGTGGTGACATCCAGATTCCTACGCCGGTTATAGGTGAAAATTTGATATATTTTAACAGTGCTCACGGCCGCAGTTCTCCGATCATAGCAGTTAAGAAAAGTGCAACAGAGGATATAACCCTTAAGGGTGGGGAAACAAGCAATGAGGGAGTCCTGTGGAGCATCCCCAGGGGCGGTTCATATATACATACCCTACTTCTATATAGAAACAGGCTTTATAACATCAACTGGAATGGTCAGATTAATTGTCTTGATCCCCTTACAGGTAAGGAGATTTATAACGCAAAACTTGGAAAAACAAAGAGTTTTATTGCTTCTCCTGTTGCATCCGACGGAAGAATATTCATTGTCGACGAAGAAGGAACCGTTTACATTATTCAGGCAGCCGACAGATTCAGATTGCTGCACGAGATACCAATGAACGATATCTGCATGACAGCTCCTGCAATAACTGATGGCATGATATATTTCAGAACTCAGAATAATCTGGTTGCAGTCGGGAAAAAATGATATTTCCGGAATTTTTACTCTTTTCTCAGGTTTGTGATTAATGAATCACTCCTGATAGCCCTTAATACGATCATTAATGAAAATATTCCGGCAAGAACTACAGAAACAATCATCACAATAAGTATGTTCCACGGAATTTCGGAGCCTGATTTTAATGAAGTCCAGGTAGAAAGAAGGGCAGAGATGGTTCCGATGCAAACACCTGCCAGTAGAATAAAGATCTGCTCCCTTCCAATAATTTCTCTTATGCCTGCAAGTGAAAAACCAGTCGCCATTAAAAGGGCAAAATCCCTTTTTCTCTGGTTATAGTTTCGTATAAGAACAAATCCCAGGCCAATAACACCCAGTACCATTCCAATACCGCCAAGGATTGAAAAAACTGAAAGATAGGTGTTAGTCACCTCAAAAAATGAAGCAAGCCTTACACCTGCCGGCTCAATATAAATCCCATAGTTAGAGAACCTTTCAGCCAAAACATCCCTGTAAAAATCAGATTGATCCCGATCACCGTCAACAAGTAGAATCTGATTTCCAGAAACTGAAGGGAAATGTTTGTTGAAATTCTCAGCACTTATTATAATATTTCCCTGGAAAACAGATGCTTTTAGTCCTCCTGCAATTACGATTTTCAGTGGCTGGCCGTTCTCTGCTCGTACAAAAAGTGTATCTCCTGGCTTTATTTTAAGTCCCCATTGAAGAACAGTCTGATCCGCCACACCATAAATGATATTATTTCCTTCAGAAATATTTAATATTTCCCATGTATTTTTTTCACCTGCAGCTTTTATTTTTGTAGCAAAGGAAAATGATCCTTTTTCGATAAATGGCTGAGGGTCAATTCCTAATAGGGGAGGAGATGCTACATTGTTCAGGTTCAGACAACTGGCATCATCACCTGAGTAACGTTTAACCTGTACAAATGTCACTCCGGCAAGTCCGTCTTCATCGAGTGCGAATTCCCTTTTCCCTGCTTCACTGTTAAGGTCTTCGTCAATGGGAACTGTTGATTCACACCATAGAATATATCCTCCGGTACCACTGGATGGTTTCAGCATTTCATCGCTGATATTCATTCTGTTGACTCCTGTAATTATAACTGCGAAGATACCTGCAGCTATAAACAACAGAGGAGTAGTGGAATGAGAAGGATAGAATGAATAATAGAAAGAGGAGAGAAGGCTCCTCTTTCGGAAACTCTTTACCGAAATCTCCGGCCTCCTGATATTGAACTGCCTTGCCAGTAAAATAAGTGAGATAAACATCAGGGCACCTCCGGAAAATGAGAGAGATACCGAAACATCAGGTAAAATGACTGACAGTATAAGCAAGGTTAAGGAAAGAGAAACACTTAACAAGAAGAAGTACATACCTTTTTTCCGGGAAGGGCCTCTGAATAATCCTGTTGCAGGTCTGCTGAGACTTCTCAGGAAAACCCTTGACTTAATTATAATTATAGTAAAGGCAATTAATACTGAGAGTATAAAACCGGTTATCATTGGTTTTACAGCTATATCAGCGGTTAGTGTATTGGTCTGAACAGCACCTTCCCAGACTGAATTAAGTGCATTGATAATTAACAAATTAAAACCTGCACCAGCAAATATCCCGATTACAGATCCTGTTAAGGCAACAATACCGGATTCAAGGAACACCATTCTTCTGATCCACCTGTTTGTAAATCCAAGGGCAAATAATGTTTTTATCTGTTCCTCCTTAGTCTCAAGATGGGTCGTAACCACAAGTACCAGCAAGATCAGTGATGCCAGAATTACGAAAAACCCCAGACTGAGAAACAGAGTGCTGAAGTCTGTGCCTTCATTGGCTGCCCTTACCGACTCATTGGCAAGATCAGTAATAATAAATCCTGTCTTGTAAGGATCGAGCTCTCCTTTAAGCCTGAACCTGATCTCCTCTTCAGAAATATCTGCCGGAAACCTCATTGAAGTGACAGGACCATAGTTACTTCCCCAAAGTACCTTCCCTTTCTGATAACTGATAAAAGCTTTTGGTGTTCCTTGATATTTATTCCAGTAATCCTCGTCTTTTTTACGGATCAGATCAAGGTTTACAGGTACACCCGCATCCCATTCAGAACATGATTCACTTCCCGAAATACCCTGAAATTCAGGCATCAGTGTTGGATCAGCCCAGATGCTGTTCATATCAACTATCTGACTTATAATAAATTCGGTGCTGTCCTCAACAAGTCGGTTGGCAATATCGGGTGAATACCATGAAACCATAATCGTGTCACCGGTGTCGACACCCAGGTCATCAGCAAGCCAGTTGTTAATTACAATTTTTTCATCATCACCGGTTACCGGATATATGGTAGCCGGTAATCCGGAAATGAATGAGTAAGGTGTTGAATTACTGCCGGCTCTGAAACTGTTACCCAGGTAGGTTATTACCGGTGCCGCGGAAGGGAGGGCTCTCTCAATTTCGCCGGCAATCGGCTGATCAATAAAAACACGGTCTGAGATAATTTCATGACCTCCGGTTTTCGGTGTGAACCTGACTGTTAGGCCAATTTCTTCCAGATTCAAAATATCACGAAGCTTATTGTAAACATCATCAACAAAAATTCCCCTGTCATTTGCGATAAGTAACCTGTTGATTTCAGGAATATTGCCGGCATTATCAGTCAGGTCAGACCGGTTAATAAAAACATTCATAGGTGTTATCTGACTGATATTCAATGAAAAATTACCTGACTGATCCCCGCTCAATACCCTTCCGGTCTTCATTACAACAGAATTACCGTCACCCTGTTCAGGAGCAAACGGAGCATCTGCAGGTATAGAGGAAATATTGTTAAACCGTATGATAAGATCATCCCCGGGTTTCACTTCGAGGTAATCAGCAAGCTTGTCATTTATTGCAACTTCGCCATGGTTGACCGATATCTGATCATTGCCATGGAACGAAAAGAAAGCTGAATCTATACCATATATGTTAACTCTGAACGCGCTCTTACCAGTAATGAAATTCTGACAATAACCTTTCAATTCCAATAAACCGGCACAGGTTGCTTCTGTATTCATTGCCATTCTTCCTGTAAGTGCAGGATCAAAGTATCTCATTCCCGAGCTTACAATAATACCCGCATTACCTAACCGTTCTGATGATGACTTCGTGAGGCTGCTGCGGATAGAACTGCCCGTCATCAACGAACCGGCAATAACTGCCGAAAGCAGTATTATAATTAATACCTGATAAACTGTTGAAGATCTATTAAAAGCAATAGATTTTAATACAAGATGTAATGTACCCGGTTTCATCAGTTGTTATTTAACCTGCCGATTTATATTGGCAAGAGTTCCTTCTTTAAGTTCCAGCCTGGTTCTCATCTTTTCTGCAAGATCGCGTGAATGTGTAGCCAAAATCAGTGTTATTCCATATTCCTTGTTCATTTCAACAAGCAGGTCGCCCAGTATATCAGAGTTTCTTTTATCAAGTGAACCAGTAGGTTCATCTGCAAGCAACAGGGAAGGATCGTTTACAAGGGATCTCACAAGTGTGGCTCTCTGGGCTTCACCTCCCGAAATCTGGAAAGGATATTTGCCTGCAATGTCAGTAATACCCGTTCTTTTCATTATTGATTTAATACGATCTACCTTTTCTTTAAACTCATTATCAGATAGTTTAGACGCAAGGAGAGGTAACAGGATGTTTTCTTTCACAGTCAGGTAAGGAAGTAACAGATGATCCTGAAATACAAATCCTATATTTCTGTTTCTGTATGAAGCAGCTTCTTCAGCATTATAGCTTAACAGAGATTCTCCTTTGAAGATAATATCACCGGAATCCGGCCTGTCAAGCAAACCAATGATGTTAAGCAATGTAGTTTTACCCGATCCGGATGGCCCCGCTACCGATATCGAATCACCCTCTTTTACATGGAGATTAAGATTATTCAAAACAAGTCCCCGCTGGTGATATGATTTGCAAATACTGTTGATTGAAAGCATGACTGAATTCAGATAAAAATTTATAAAATTTTATTTGATCGAATGGTAAACATTTGAAAGTCCGTCCGACATTTTATCCAGCGAAAGCTCAGATCTTACCTTAACACTGCCGGTTTCACTCAGTTTTTTTCTGAGATCATGGTTGGTAAGAACTTTCACCAGGGATTTTGACAATTCAGAGATAGTGTCTGGAGAGTAGGTAATGCCTCCTCCGGTTATTTCCAATATCTCCGGAAATGCTCCTGTGGCAGGTTGTACTACCGGTACGCCTGCAATGTTAGCTTCGAGGACATATAATCCGTATCCATCAAGCTTACGAACAGGTACACTTATTACATCTACATCATTAAAAAACTGTGCCTTTTTATCTCCAATGAACTCGGGATATATCCTGATGCTTTTCTGGAATTCATGTTCCCTGATCTTTTTTATCTGTTTCGAAATAAACGCCTTATCATCACCTGTGTAGCCTCCGCAAACATTCAAAGTAAGACCTGGAATAAGATTTCTGGTCTTAATATCAATAAAAGCGTCCACAAGCTTATCAAATCCGTTATGTTCACTAACCCGGCAAAAATATCCGATTGCCGGCGGTCGTGACTGCTCGTCTGATTTGTCATAATCAGGAGCATCAAACCCCAGAGGTACAATGTGGATATTATCGCCTTTAACACCTGTTTTACTGATAAATAGTTCTTTAGAGTATCTGCTCGGTGTAACAAAAGCATCAACATATGTTGATTCGTCGGCCATCATTTTCCATGCTCTGTCCTGGTAGATTTCAGACATATCATTAATCCAGTCATCTTCATTCAGCAACGAGCAGACAATCTTCACATGCATCCTTTTTTTTAGCTGACGTGCCAATCCAAGGATCAGGGCATTTGACAGGTGTATGACATCAGGTTTGCCCTCACTATTCAGATAATTTATCAGTCTTTCTACCTCATCTTTACGGAAAGTAGTATCACCTTTGATCATGTTAAGCGTCAAATCTTCAAGCCCTTCTGAACGTGTAGTTCCAGCCAGGTGGGCAGCCAGTTTAAGGAACGGCTTGAGATCAAAGAATTTCTCAAGGAACATTGGCATATTTCTGAATATCCTCACCTTTTCTCTCAGGTACATTGAAATTGCACCAAAAAAGACATTCGTATCCATTTCATGGTCTTTATCGACATCTTTATCGGGTGGAAGATATAGAGGAATAGCTTTTGCCGTAGTGCCAGGCACCTTTCTGATAGCTTTAACATAAAGCATGTCGCGGTAGCAGTTGGCACAATAAAATGAACCTCCCGAACCTGTTATGAGATATACAATTTTCATAAATTATTTTTTTATTCCAAATGCAAGCAATCTTCCATCCTCCGAGAGAATAAAAAACTTACCCCTTATTACCGCAGGAGAACTGCTCAAAGGAACTCCTGTATTAAAGCTCCATAGTTTCTTACCGTTCTTTATGTCAAGTAAATAAACATTCCCATCCAGACTAGTGAAAAGAACCTGTGATTGTGTGATAACTGCGGATCCGATTATCTGACCATTAGTCCGGAATTTCCATTTTAACTTTCCATCAGCCGGATTATAACAATAAAGATACTTATCCTCACTGCCAACGATCACTTCACTCGTACTGGCGGCAGGAATGGCCATAATTGCACCTGATTCTCTTCCAGCCGGTATTTTCCATGGCATTTTTTTTGATTTGAGATCAAGAGAATAGATAGTACCGTCATAATCACCAAAGTAGGCAACATTTGCCACGACTGAAGGAGAAGCAGCGATGTATCCGCCGATATTTGCAGTGTCCTTCTGAATTCCTGTTAAAGGATCAATGATTCTTATAACACCATCACATCCTCCGAAAATTATTCTGTTGCCCGAAACTGAAGGAGTTCCGTTTATATAGTTAGCAGATTCAACTTTCCACATCAGTTTACCGTTATCCGGATTAACACAATGAAGAAAGTAGTCGTAGCTTCCAACAACTATTCCGGCTTTATTTCCTATTTCCCATGCATTTGCTGATCCGGATATCTGGTTATCAGTTTTATAGGACCACAGTAACCTCCCTGAGGTCATATCAACTGCCTGCAGAATTCCGTTGTTGGTTCCAATTATTACTTTTTTCTCAAAAACCATGGGTGGAGCCTCAATAGCACTTTCTGTATCAAATCTCCATTTTATACGGCCATCAGTTGTAACTGCGAACAATGTTCCTTTATCGTTGCCGAAAAAAATGGTTCCTTCACTAATAACAGGAGAGGATTTTGTTCTTATTCCTGTTGCGACACTCCATAAAAGGGCAGGAGGAGAGGGAAGGTCAAATTCAGTCCGTCCTGTGAGTTCAGGACTTCCTCTGAAAACCGGCCAGTTTGAACCAATACCCTGACCAGTTGCAGGATTTAGGAATAACAACATTATGCAAATAAATAGAATACTCCTCATAAACCATAACTTATTCGTTAAACTTACTTAGCGCCCCTGTAGGGCATATGTTAATAACCTCATCACTCTTTGTTTTCAGTATATCTTCAAAAGTTGCTGTCAATGGCTCTGATAATATAGTAATAAACCCTCTGTTCAGGAAACAAAGAGCAGGCATTTCACTGTCATCCTCACATATCCTTACGCAAAGACCACACTTTATACATTTTGCATTTTCAAAAATCAGGCCAGTCTGTTGATTTATTTTCTTTTCGATAGGATTACTGATTATCTTACCTCTCGGATCCTTAACCGAGTACTCTTCGGCCAGTTCCCTTAGTCTGCAATCTTCTGCGGCCCGACAATCACAGTGCATACAGTTTTCAGCCTCCCTTACTAGATCATCAAATCCGGAGATCTCCCGGCAACGGGTCCCGTCCCCTTTACATTCTTTTAACCATTCATTCAGTTCAGGCGGACCAAGCTTACCTATCCGTGAAGAAAACCGTTTTTTAAGAGTCCTGGTCTTTTTTGCCTGACTAACCTCATTGGAATATTTATTTAATTGATCATCTGCATTTTGAATAATGTTATCTTTATTAATACTTTTAAAAACAAATAACTGTATATTCCTGATTGAAACAGGGGTGTCCACCTTCTTTCTTCTACATGCATTTTCACAGTAACCGGGACATGTAGTACATAATATTTCAGGTCCGGTCAGTTCAGTTTGCGAAAGCTCTTTTACACCTTCAATATCTCCTGCGATGGCAAGTCTGTTCATCAGAGGTATGTTAAGTTCTGCAGGGCACACAACCCTGCAGGGGGCTTCACATTCGGCACGGTGCTCATAAAGCAGAAGTTCAATCGCTTTTTTTCTCATGGCAATTACTTCTTCACCGGAAGTATCAATATCCATACCGTCATGAACCAATGCTGAACATGAAGGGATGTATCTATCTGTTTGTTTGTCCTTTACTATACAAATAAAACAGGAAGTATAATGTGGTAATCCCTCCTTGTGGCATAATGTGGGAATATTGATACCAGCTTTCTTAGCCACGTTAAATACCGTAGTTCCTTCCGGAGCTTCCAGTTCAGTATTGTCAATTTTCAACCTGATCATGGATATTTATTATTTCTATTGCATCTTCAGGACAGGTTACCCTGCAGTTATCACACTTGGTGCATAGCTGGTTGTCTATTTCATGCTTTTCATAAGGTCTGAAAGCTATGGCATTTACGGGGCATTCCTGGGAGCATTTTGTACATCCTGTACATTTGTCTGTAATAATATACTTTATGAGGTCTCTGCATTTACCGGTAGGGCATATTCCTCTTGTATGTGCTTCATACTCTTCCCGGAAATACCTTAATCCCGTAAGTATCGGATTAGGAGCCGTTCTTCCGAGACCACACAGACTCCCTGCCTTAACTGATAAGCAGAGCGATTCCAGTTCATCAAGATCTTCAAGTGTTGCCTCTCCTTTGCTCAACCTGTCTATAATATTTAGCATCAGTTTCGTACCAACCCTACAGAAAGTACACTTTCCGCACGATTGCTTATGTGTAAAAAGAAGAAAATACTTTGCCATATCAACCATGCAGTCGGTATCATCCAATACAACCATTCCGCCTGAGCCCATCATAGCTCCCAGTTTATTAAGCTCTTCGTAATCTACAGGTGTATCAGCCAGACTTTCAGGAATACAACCGCCTGACGGACCACCTATCTGAACAGCTTTAAATTTCCTGTTTCCAGCTATACCACCACCAATCTTTTCAACAATCTCCCTGATTGTGATTCCCATAGAAACTTCAATCAATCCTCCTCTTGCTATTTTCCCGGCAAGTGCAAATACTTTTGTTCCCTTGCTGTGAGCTGTTCCTATTGCATGGAAAGCTTCCGGACCATTATTCAGTATCCATGGAACGGCAGCCATTGTTTCCACATTATTAACAAGTGTCGGATGCCCTTTAAAACCTCTTACAGCAGGGTAAGGAGGCCGTAAGTGAGGAGTTCCCCTTCTTCCTTCAAGGGAAGCAATGAGGGCGGTCTCCTCTCCACAAACAAATGCACCTGCGCCCTCAAATATTCTGATATCAAAGGAAAAATCTGTACCTGCGATATTCTTACCCAGAATTCCTTTGCCGTAACACTGATTTATTGCATTTCTTACCCTGTTCACTGCCAGAGGGTACTCCGCACGAATGTAAAAGATACCGTTACCGGCACCTGTTGTATAACCTGCAATTATCATTCCCTCAATAATTCTGTAAGGAAATGATTCAAGCAACATCCTGTCCATAAATGCTCCAGGATCTCCTTCATCACCGTTGCAAACCACATATTTGACGCGGTCACTGGTATCCATGGTTACTGTCCATTTTTTAGCAAGTGAAAATCCGGCTCCCCCTCTTCCCCTGAGACCGCTTTGAGTCAGTATTTTAATAATATCTGTCGGCTTCAGCTGTTTAAGAGATCTATTAAGTGCGTCAAATCCGCCCAGCTTAACATACTCATCAAAAGAGTCGGGTGACAATACTCCACTATGATTTGTTGCAATGTGAAACTGGTTGTTGAGAAAATTGTTAAGGTATTTCTCCCTTATTTCACCCGGAATATTAACAGGACTCTTAACCTTATGATCAGACATAAAAGTGTCGACAATATCACTTATCCTGAATTTGATCCTTTTGTTTAAAGACCTGGGCTTTATATGTTTAAGAATGATCTCCTCAACCTGATCTTTACGTACTTTGGTATATCTGACATTCTGATCACTACCTGTTACTATCTCAAGAAGGGGAGTCTGGTTGCAGACACCAACACAACCAACAGGTTTTATTCTTATGTTAAGATCATATTCCTCTCTTGTTCTGATGAGTTCTGACAGTATTTCCTTGCTTCCCCCGGCGACACAGCATGATCCGAGTCCTATTCTTACCTCTGCATCTATATCATCTTTTATATCAATATCTTCAGATAGTTTATCTTTATCAATACTACATAGAAAATCATCAAGTATTTCCTGAGCTTGGGTAGGTTTTACATGGCCGTATGTTTTACCGTCTATCTGTACAACAGGAGCAAGGGTGCAGCATCCTAGGCAGGCAACTTCCTCAATTGAAAAAAGATTGTCGGGAGATGTATTACGGGAATCATCAATTTCCAGAGTTCTTGTAAAAGCGTCTGAAACTAGTGTTGATCCCTTGACGTGGCAGGCTGTTCCCGTACAGATCTTAATTATATGCTTACCAGCCGGAATGTGACGGAACTGGGAATAGAAGGTGGCAACACCTGAAAGCTGTCCGGGAGTAATCTCTGTTATTTCACAAATGTGTTTCAATGCTTCGGAAGGGAGATAGTTTAGTTGTTTCTGAACCTCCTGAAGGATAAGAATAACCTTTTCCTTTTCACCTCCTGTCCGTTTGACCACTTCCCTGACAACTCCGGTTATATCCGCTTCGCCGTTGTAACTACAGGCACAATTATATGTTTGACTTTCAGCCAACTTATTACTATTTTTTTGATATACAGTAGAGATCGTTCTTTGCTCTGATAAAAATCTCCTTATCTGAAAAAGCAGGAGTACAATCAGTTGCCTCACCAAGAGCAGGTTCTGCCACAAACTGGTATTCTGCTTCTGCTCTCACAATATGCATAACACCGCTACGGTCAAGAAAATAGACCATATTATCAGCAATCACTGGAGAAGCATAAAACTGATCTCTGAAGTATTTCGTCCAAAGAGTATCTCCGCTTTCTGCATTATAGCAGGCAACATCGCCGTAACCAGTCGCTATGATCAGGAACTCATCATTTGCCACCGGACTTGAAACATCAGGGGTGAAATAATTGTCTTCCCATACTATTTTTGCATTCTGACCAGGTTCTATAGCTACGAGATTTACATAATCAGTTACAGCATAGACCATTCTGCTGTTTACTGCAACTGATGGTGCAACATCTCCATACATGCAATCAACTGACCATAATTCTTTTCCTGATACAGGATCATAGCCTGTAACATAAGGATTTCCATTAATTATTACCTGTGCCTGCCCATCGAAAATTCCAATAACAGGGGAGGACCATGAAATAGTTCCCTGTCTGGGTGTTTCCCATTTCAGTTCACCAGTATTAACATCAAAAGCAATAATTGATAACTTATCAATATCATCATACTTAACAATTAGCAAGCCTTCGTAAATAATTAAAGATGAAGAATATCCATATATGTTCTCAGGCAACCCTATGTTTTTCGACCATTTTATATTTCCATCAGTATCAGCGCATACAAGATTGCCGTTTGCAAATACAGCACAGACCTCGTTGCCGTTAGTGGCAACAGTCGATACAGCCATACCTGCATCCGGATCCATTTCAGGTATTTCTGATGGTTCTCCGGGTATATCCGAACCTGAAACTGTCCAGATAATATTTCCTGTCTGTTTATCTATACAGTAAATCTCGCATTGCAAACCTTCAGCACCGGTAATAAAGATTTTATCTTCCCATATCACAGGAGAACTTTTTCCCGGTTTTGGAATCTCTGTCTTCCATTTGATATTATCTCCATCCTGGCCACTCCATTCAGTTGGATAGCCGGAACCACCGGCGATACCACGACTGTCCTGTCCCCTGAAAAAAGGATAATTTGTTTTATCGGGCTTAAATTCAGCACTTTGTCGTGTCTCTTTTGCTTTTCCTGTAAGGCCCGGATGTGAGGAGAGAGTATCTGGCAGATTGTTTCTAAGAATAAAAGAAGCAAATATTGCTACTACAAAAATAACTGAGGATGTAATAATCAGGGAGTTACCTGTTTTACTTCTTAGTCTTAGTGGATCAGTTTTTTTACCAGGTTCTTCCGGAACAGATCTCTCATTACCGGCAATAAGCCTGTGGCATAGAATAAAAACCACAGCACAAGCCAGTAGAAGGTACGACCCTGTCTCAACCTGCCATCGTGACGAAAAATAAGCTTTTCTGGCCATCAGATCAATTGCTCTTACCTGCTCGGCATAATTTGCATTGGAAGGATCACTGTCATACTGCTCCTTTACTGAAACTAAAACAGGATTTTCCAGAGGATCTATAGTCTTTAGCTGTACAAGACTGAAAATCATAGTTAAGGCAACAATCAGGCTGAAGCCGGCAGCTACGTTGCCTATTCCCCGCAGTAACCGTATGTCGTTGTCATTAAGTTTCATACTCTGATTCTGGTTTAGGTTTGACCGGACAATATGTAAAACATCTTCCGCAACTGAAACACTTTCCCTGATGCGGTTTATATTCTGTTCTCCCATTTCGTATGGTAAGGGAAAACAGACCTATTCCCAGCGATAATCCAAGAAATATTCCTGCCCATAGAGTTGCTTTCCTGTACCGGTTTATTGTGTTTATTTCATCAGTGAATAATTCATCTTCAGTCTTGCCTGATTCCTTAAAAGCCACAGCAGCATTGGATATTGCAGCAATCCCTGTCTCATTTTCAAGCCTTATTTCCTTAGCAAGCCTGACATTACTATTTACTCCGGCAAGCTGCGACGAAAGCATAAAAACAGTCAGGGCACCTGCCGCGGCCAGAACCGGTATCATAAGAAAATATATTGCAAATTTTTTTCTTGATTTTGAAGTATTTTCAATGCTGGATCCATTATCAGAGGGAATTATTGCATCATACGGACATGCTTCCTCACAAAGTCTGCAATTGGTACATTCAGCCGGTGTTATGGTAAGATGCCTGCCAGCAAATCTTGAGCAGATATTCAGAAGTACACCGTAGGGACACAGGTATCTGCAATAGGGTCTGTTGATAAATATCCCGACAAGCAACAGAAGGACACCGAATATTATCATTGTATAGGGTGCATCAAGCCTGAAGATACCTACAAATGGATCATACCTGCAAATGATAAACTGGCTGTTGGTTGATGCAAAAAGTACAGCCAGTGCCAAGTAAACGAATGGAATCATTGCAAGTGTTGCCTCAACATTAGCGGGAAGCCTGATTGGTCGTAAACCTGTGAGTTCCTGGATAGCTCCGAGCGGACAGACCCCGGCACAAAAAACCCGTCCGTATAAAAGCGCGAAAACAAGCGGAATAATAAAAAACATCAATACTGACAATGGAATTGAATAACCATTATTAAAGAGTGCCAGAGCAACATTCTGAACTGATCCTACAGAACATATACAACCCCCTCTGTAAAAGCCAAAATAGGCAAGAGAGAAAAGGGACATCCAGACAAGTCCCTGCCGTGAACGCTTCTTTAAGGCCAGCCATGTGGTTATTACCAGAGCAATTACAAGAACCCCAGTATCAATATATTCCCATGCCGGATGACGTGGTGAAGACAACTGTTGCTCAGGATGAGTATACTCCGATTCAAATTCCGGTCTTGGAAACCTGTCCTGAGCATATATAATAACATGCCAGGTCAGTAGGATGAAGAATAATATATACGGGAGTTTATTTTTCAAATTCAGAGGGTTGTTGGTTATTGGTTATTCGTTATTGGTTATTCGTTATTTGTTATTGGTTATTGATATTGTAGAGATGTTGCATGTAAGGTCTGTGCAACTATGATATTTCAATTTTATCTTTCTCGAGATACGGACTATCCGCCGGCACCCTTATTACCGCATCGGACGGGCAACTGCGTGCAATTGAGCATTCGTTGCAGTTTGCGCACAGATCCTGTTTGATCTGTAGATATAACGATCCGTTTCCAAAATCGCGGCACCCTTTGACACACTTACCGCATGCGTCACAAAGATCCTCATTAATAGTATACTGGAAATACGGTTCCTCAACAAATTTCCTTGTAATTGCACTTGTAGGACATAGTTGATTTTCTGCACCTGTGCTTATTGTTCTGACACCCTGCCGGAGATATCCCCCACACAGGTCACAGTAACCGCACATCTCAAAGGCATGGACACATTTAACCGCTGAAGGGGTACGTACACAATTTGTCTTGCACTGTCCGCATTGTGTGCATTTGAAAGGATCGATCTGCCAGACATACCCCGTAGCTTTTGCCTTTCGGGCAAGAAAAACAGGTATGAGGGCTAGAGGAGCTGCCAATATCACCTTTCCTGCTTTTCTGACAAAATCCCTCCTGTTCTGGTACTTGTTTCTTTCTTTTTCCATGATAAGCACAATTAAAACCTGGTACAATCTGATTCATCTTTACATGAATCTTTATAAGGACATCCGGAACAGTCTTTACCTGTGACTATTTTACTGCCAAGTAAAATAACTATCAGGGACATCAGTGCAAGCAAGGTTATCCGAATAAATTTCTTAACAAACTCAATTCTCGACATTTGTATTATCTTATTAGTATATTTTTGTCCCAGTCCATTCTTTCATACATTATTAATTATTTCCCTCTCCGGGGAAAAAAAGGGGGATTTTTCCCCAAGTATCAGTATGTCATTTTCTGGTGAATATATAAAGTTTCGAATCTGCACTGTTTGCTCCGTATATAGTTTTGCCATCCTGTGATGCTATATCCAATGGTGCAGAGGCCACAAAATCATTCTTTGAAGAAACAAATTCAACAAATTCGCCGGTCGGTTTCAGGATTTTGATACGGTTAATGCCCTTTTCAGCAGTAATCAGACCTTCCGGAGTCAGATAAAAATGAGCCGGATTACAACATCCGCAAAATGCTTCCGGTGCCAGTCCTGGAGTTCCGAAATAATCAATTAATCTGCCATCAAATGTCCATGTTTCAACTCTGTGATTTCCTGTATTTGCTACAATAAGGGTATTACCTCCTGCAAGCGCAACATCAAAATAAGGACTAGGAATGATGAACTTATCGCCGGCCTGGCCGACCATGTAAATAACTTCACCGTTCTTCTTAAGAATAAAAATCCTTTTATTGGCAGCATCAGCAAAGGCAACATAATCATCATTTGAGGAAACGGATGTGATAACCGGATCCTTTTCATAAGGACCCCATTCCTCAATTATTTCACCTTTCGTGTTAACCAGGAGTATTGTTTCTCTTGTAGAGGCATATAAAATATTACTGTTGAAAGACATGGAGGTAATAATATCCGGAGTTTTAATATTCCAGATCCTGTTCAAATTACTGTCATAGCAGGCAATAAATGAATCTCCCCCGATATACAGGTCACCTGTTCCTGTCACAGCGACAGCTTTGAGTGTCCCATCTGTATAATCAAGGACATCTGAAACAACCCACTGGTCAATTGGTTGGAGGGGCTCAACTATTGGTTGTTCTGTTTCTTCGGACTGTTTATTATCCCTGAAAGTAGCAGTATCCCATATCATAAAAACGATAAAGATGAGGATAATAAAAACGGATATAAATGCTATAACTTTATTATTCATACTCAGTTAATTTTGAAGTCCAATATCGAGACATACAAGATTCCTTGAATCTCTCATAATGAGATAGTTACCAGCAATAGCCATAGGTCCCCAGGCTTCAATTCCGTCAAGGATACTGTGACTTGAGACTATAGAAGCACTGGCCTCTTCCATCTTAAATAAATAGAGATTAGCGTCATCATCCAGAAGATAGAGTTTATCTCCGCTCACTAAATAGGGACCGAGTCCACGACCAAACCTGTTTTCCTTTCCGCTTGACCAGACAGGATTAAGAAGATCTGATTTATGATAGCATGTCAGTTGTCTTTTAAGTTCACCTGAATTTTCAGGCATCAGGCACCAGATATAATCCCCGATAAAAACCGGTGTCTGCTGGTCACTTGATATTCCTTCGGCAGACTTATGTTTTTCTGTTACTACTGCTGAATATTCTGATCCGTCGTAGTTGATGGTTATCCGCGCTGCGCCTGCTCCGTACGCTCCGAATACCACCATATTATTATTCCCCAGAAAGAGCGGAGAAGCTGCTACTATAGCAGGTCCCCAGTCAGTTGTGCGCCACAACAGTCTGCCTTTATCCTCCCCCTCGGCAGATACTCCGCAAACACCTCCAATACCATGATAAACAAACATTTTCCTGCCATGTATCTCCATTGGCATTATTGAACAGTGCGACATTCCGAGAGAATCCGGATTAGGTGTTTCCCATATAATATCCCCGGTGGCACAATCAACTCCTATCATCAGTGCCAGGCCTCCGGGAGCCAGGACTGCAACGTCATTATCAATCAGGGGGCATTGACCGGTATAAAAGTCGGGTGTTACACCTCCTTTAAGTTTTCCCGGTACAGAGTATTCCTTCTCCAGGTCGATTGACCAGAAGAGGTTTCCATTTAACGGATCAAGACACATAACATGTGACCGCGGTCCGATCGTAACAATGTAATCATCTGTTACCGCAGGAATGGTTCTTGAATAACCGTGATTCCTTTTAAGTTCAACATAATACCATCTTCGCCACAATTCGGTACCGGTCTTTAAAGAGAAGCATCTCAGCATATCTGCTTCTCTTCTTTCGTTGTAATCAAGAACGTAAACCCTTCCGTTGTGCACTGCTGCTCCTGCATACCCTTCCCCAAGTGTGGTTCTCCATATCACCGGCAGGCCATCAGAATCCCATGTGTCAGCGAGGGGAATTGTGTCTTTGTTTATATTGTCAAAATCCTTTCCTCTGAACCTGGGCCAGCTACCGGCAATATATTCATCGAAGATATTCAATGAATCAAAGAATTCTCCAATTATGACAGATTCTGATCTAGGCTTAAATTCAGGTCTGTTGTCCATACCCGGAACCCTCGATGAAAAATCGGTCGGATAGTCATTAATAAATAACCACCAGATAAGCATTCCCGCAAAACAAATTGCAGTGAATCCGGTAAAAAGAGTCCTATTTTTCTTTAATATCATATGCCATCAGGGCTTTGCCATGTCTTATAAACAAAATACCATTATGAATCACAGGGTGAGCCCAGTACGGACCAGAACCCAGGTCAACCCTGTGCTGATAGAACAGATCGACGGCATCGACTCTGAGTCGCTTGAGGGAGGCCTCGGCAACCTGCCTGATATGCTCCGGCCGGCTATCAAGGCCAATCCACTTCGGCCCCCCGTTGGGATCAAGTTTGAAACCGAGGCCTAGAGCCGAAACTTCCAGTCCGCTATTCCCCAATTTCCGTTTTTGAATTTTCTTAACCATGACTATTTGCTTTGAAATATCGGGCAAATTTAAACAAGGAACCGATCACAAAAAAATAAAAACCAAATAACAACTTGAATTCTCTTTTATAAAATTCTTCTATTTTTTCAATTTTATCCATCTCACAAATCTACAAATATCAAATAAATTTTAAGTATCGCTCACCATCCATGCTTTAAACTCTGCGGCTCTGTTTTTACTTATATAGATCCGTTCGGGAGGTTCTATATCAAGAATAATCAGCAAACGGCTATCAAACCAGATCGTAATATTCTTAACGCTACTCCGGGCAATAATAAATTGTTTTATCAAAGTTCAAGGGATCCTTGGATTCAAAGATCCCTTGTAGTTACTTTGCTTTAATGTTGTAAGCAATTGGCACTGTTCCATGCCGGATATGCAGTATTCCATCCTGAATGACAGAATGTACCTAATGCGGACTTTCTCCTTTTTCCTTTTTTTATCAATTGATTACAGGAATCACCTGGCAACTTTGACACACATTAGCCGGCTTTGATCCCGGATCAGGAGCTTGCCGTCGGTAAGTGCCAGCGGTGCCCAGTTTTGCGTTCCATACTTTGTATTCAGGCCTTCTGCTACAACAAGTAACTTTGCTGATGCAAGCGGTTTGAAACCGGATGGATCAGGCTCTATAAGATACATAGTATTGGCTCCGTCAGTAGCCAGTATCAGTCCGTCAGCCAGAATCATACTGCCTTTATCGAACAAAGGTGAACGTGTTGTTTTCCACATGATCTTGCCATCCATGTTCATACATACCAGGCCGTCACGTCGACTATTGGTTGAAAATTGTCCATAGAAATAACCATTATGTAATATCGGCGGTTTGGTATGTTCACCAAAATCATTATGCTTATAAAGCTCTTTAACGCTGTAGGAGCCATCTGCCTTTTTTTCGACTTTTATCATGACCGTACCAAGTTCGTATCCCCCTGCAACAAGCACTCTGCCCTCACCGGCATCAACTGCACTCGGCACCGGAATATGACATTGCCAGTCCGCATATTCCCACAGGATTTCCCCGGTGAGGGATTTAATTCCAACGATTTTACCATTGCCGCCACCGCGTTCTGAAGCGGTTACCATAACAACATGGTCCTCTCCGCCAACTTTTACGATTGCCGGGCTGACATATCCGACAGGACCAAGAGATGGCGTTTTCCATTTCACATTGCCGTTAAGTTTCTGGTAGGCCACAACACCTGCCTGAGGGGCCTGCGAAGCCACAATAAGCAAATCACCGTAAACCAAAGGACACTGAGTAATTGCCCATGTCGGAATTCGACCGCCACCGTAATCCGTCCAAACGTTCTTATTCCAGACGGGCCTGTGTGTGTTGATGTCTATGCAATACAGGTCGCCGTTGTGACCACACGAATACACATGATTGCCGTCCACAGTCGGTACGCTTCGGGAGCCGGGAAACATAACAGACCCGGGAGCATCATAACTAAACCTCCATAGTTCTTTACCATTGGAAAAGTCAAAACACCGCATGATATCGCCAACCTCGTCATTTCTATCCAGTAAATAGACCTTGCCGTCTTTGATAACAGGTCCGCCAAAACCGGGGCCCACATCAACAGTCCATAGAACTTCCGGACCGTTCTTTGGCCAGGAGCGCAAAATACCTTTCTGGTCTGACGTACTATTTCTGTTGGGGCCTAGATACTGGGGCCAGTCTTGTGCGTAGACATTCGCTATGCTAACTAATAAGATAACCAACGTAATATAGATCTTACTTTGTTTCATTTTCATTACTCCTTTCTTTTTTGTTAAGTAATTTATTAATCAATAAACATTAAAACTTTGATCATAGAATCACTGCCAAAACATGCCCCAATGATACATTTATTATCATTTTACCCCGCCATTCACTGAAGTCTTGAGCTTCAATACTGCCGTAAAGCAACGATACCGGGCACCTTGAACCGTGATCGAAGCTCTTACCCATATGGCTATAAGGAATGAAGCCGATATCGAGTTTCTCTAATGAAGGTAGTTAGCCTTGCGCCTTAATATCATACACCATAAGCGCTTTTCCGTGTCTGATATAAAGGAAACCATTATGAATCACAGGATGTGCCCAGTATGGTCCGGAGCCTTTATTAACAGTGAAACTGCTGATCAGATCAAATTTATCCGGTGTTGCTTTAACTAATCCGACTGAGCCTCTTCTTTCGTCATACACATAAAGCATACCTTCAGATGAAATAATTGAACCTTTACATTGCCAGTGTTCTTCATACATTCTCTTTCCTGTTTCCCATTCAATGCAGCACCAGTTCCCATCATTGTTAGAAAGCCAATTTGCTCCATAAAGGTATCCATCCACCAGAACAACACCTCCATGATGAACATCGAGAACAGTATCTGTCCAGTCCACGGTCACATTATTGCCGTCATCAGTAAGGCTTAGCAGTACCGCTCCGGTATCATACCCTCCTGTCACATATATTTTCCCGTCGTGATAAAGAGGGGTAACGCATTTGATAAAAGGCAGACCAGGCCAACGGTTATGATATCCTGAATGATCAACCGTCTCTTCATGTTTGATCTTCCACAGAATTGTTCCATCTGATGCATCTACTGCAAAAATATATGATAATGAAACATTTACAATCATTTTTTTGCCTGCATATTCTATCAAAATAGGAGAAACATATCCCGGTTTGGAATCAATACTTTCTGATTTCCAGATCAATTCCCCGGTGGTTTTATCAAGTGCAATAGTCATGGTTTCAGGACCGCCAGGAGAAAAGTAAACCTTTTCGCCGTCAATTATCAGCGATTCTGCTATTCCCCATTGCCCATAAGTTCCTTCATGTATCTCGCTGGCTTTCAGGGACCAGATAATCTCCCCTGAAATGCCATCTACGCATGCCAGATCGCCAAATCCGCTTGATACATACACCCTGTCTCCTTCAACGGTTGGAGTACAACGGCTCTCGGGATTTGATTCATCCCATGGCCGGCCAACTGTTGCTTGCCATTTTATTTTTCCAAGCGGGTCGAGAGCAACCAGGACATCATTCTCACCATCGTAACCGGTAGTATAGATTGTATTATTACCAAAGGTTACCGAAGAGTGCCCTCGAGGCAATTCAGTGTTTAACCATAACATCTCAGGGCCCTCTTCCGGCCATGATGTAAGTAATCCTGTCTCCGCTGAGATACCTGTCCTGTTCTCCTCCCTCCATTCGCTTATCAACTGCTCATCATTATCAATTCTTACCGGATGCACTTCCATTATGGAAGGGTCGGATTTGATCACTAAATAAATGGCATAACCTATTACAACAATTATTATTAGTGTAAGGATTACAAGAAAACTTCTTTTCATGGTAATATTTTGTTAAAGATTTTTTTTGAAATCCCAAAATTATCTATTTTAATGAATAAACTGCAAGATAATCTCCATGTCTAACAAATAACCTGCCTTTATTTATTACAGGATGAGCCCAGTATGGTCCTGTTCCCTTTATTACCCGAAATTCGCTTACAACCTCAAGCTTACTGCTGTTAGGTTTTACCAGTCCGACATGTCCCCATCTTTCCTCATATAAATAAAGCATACCGTCAGCGGAAATTATTGATCCCTTGTTGTACCATCTTGTTATCCACATCGTTTTCCCTGTAGTCCAGTCTACACATATCCATCTCCCCATCGAATTATTATCATGGGTGGAGCTGTACAAATAATTACCTATAAGAACCATTCCTCCGACATGAGGATTTATCTCAGGATTTCTCCAGACTAGTTCCGGGTCCTTGCCATCATTGTTTAACTTGATTTTTGCTGCAGTTTGACCATACCCGTTGGCAGCAAATAAAAAACCATCTTTGTAAATTGGTGTTTGAATGTAGTTTCGGCCATCACTAGGGTCATCATTTACCGACTTGAAATTGAATTTCCAGAGTATTTTGCCATTTGTTGCATTTACTCCGATTATCCATGTCGGAGTATGTGTTATAATAACCTTCCTGCCATTTCTTTCGATAAGCAGGGGATTTACATACTGTGATTCCTCGTTCAGCGATTCGGTTTCCCATACTACGTTTCCGTTATCGACATTGAATGCCACCATGGCTGCGATATTGCCGCCCGGTGTTACTATTACCTTATTATCTACAACAACAGGTGATTCAGATATACCAAAACGAGGAACCGTTGCCTTGTACTTCGTATAATAATCCACTGTCCAGAGTATTTTCCCATTCGTGGAGACGCAGGTTAATTCACCCGATCCGCTTACTGCAAAGATTTTCCCGTTTGAAAAGGTCGGAGTACAACGGCTTTCTGGATGATTTTGAACCTCTAATATGGTTCCATATTCCACATCCCACTTTTTCTTTCCCTCCTGGGTAAAAGCCGTAAGTACATCTTTATCTCCTCTGATGCCTGTTATATAGACGGCATCATTTGTAACCGTAGCACTGGAATTCCCTAATCCAATACCTTCTGCCTCCCATAGAAGCGAAGGGCCATCTGCGGGCCATTCCTTCATCAACCCGGGTTCCCTGTAAATACCTGTTCTGTCGGTTCCGCGAAAACCATACATAGTCTGCCCCGATGAATTACTGTACAACAGTGAAACCAATAAAATTGCCGGAAATAATCTAAATATTTTTCTTTTCATGACTTGTACTTTTTAAAATGAGCCGCAAGATAAAAAAACCATTTAATTGTAAGCTGATTCACATCCATAGGGTGTAAATTTTAATAATTTTTAACAACATTCATACTTTTAGAACTTTAAAACGAAAACTTAGAGTTTTAAAACGAAAAACATGGTATTTATCATATTAATAAATGTAACAATTATCTAATATATAATTATCTTTTATAAGATATATTTGCTTTTTATTTAATAAATTTTAATAATATTGCAATTTTAATTAATGTAATGAATAATATATGTGCGGTTTTGTTGGAGTATTTGATCTGAAGGTAAAGCATACGGAACTAAGGACAACAATCCTGAAGATGTCTAAAAAGGTCAGGCACCGTGGACCTGACTGGTCGGGTATTTTTTATTGTGACAAAGCAATACTTGCCCATGAGAGATTAGCAATAGTTGATCCGCAATCAGGCAGACAGCCATTACTTAGTAAAGATGGCAATCTCATACTTGCAGTAAACGGAGAAATATATAATCATCAGGAAATCCGTAAGCATTATGAAAATTCATATGAATTTCTCACACACTCCGATTGTGAAGTCATTCTCCCGTTGTACCGTGACAAAGGACCCTCATTTCTTGAGGATATGAACGGGATATTTGCCTTTGCCTTATATGATAAGGAGAAAGATTGCTATTTTATAGCCAGAGACCATATCGGCATAGTACCTCTTTATATGGGGTGGGATCAGCATGGTAACTTTTATGTAGCATCAGAACTCAAAGCTCTTGAGGGTGTTTGTAATAAGATCCAGGAATTTTTGCCCGGCCATTACCTTTACAGCAGGGATGGTGTTATGACAAGATGGTATAAACGCGACTGGATGGATTTTGAAGCTGTCGAAAACAGAGAAACCTCTGTCAAGGATCTCAGAAAAGCCTTTGAGGCATCAGTACACAGGCAGCTGATGTCAGACGTGCCGTACGGTGTATTGCTTTCCGGGGGGCTTGATTCCTCGGTTGTGTCAGCCATCGCAAAAAAGTATGCTCCAAAAAGGATTGAATCGTATGATCAGCTGGAAGCCTGGTGGCCGCAATTACACTCATTTGCAGTCGGACTCGAAGGTTCGCCTGATCTTGCAGCTGCAAGGAAGGTCTCTGAACATATCGGTACAATCCATCATGAAATCCATTTTACTATTGAAGAGGGATTGGATGCCGTACGTGATGTTATTTATCATATTGAGACCTACGATGTTACAACAGTCAGAGCCTCAACACCAATGTATCTGATGGCCCGGGTGATAAAGTCGATGGGAGTGAAGATGGTGCTCTCAGGTGAAGGTGCGGATGAAATATTCGGTGGCTATTTATACTTCCATAAAGCTCCCGATCCCAGGGCATTCCATGAAGAGACAATAAGAAAGCTCAGTAAGCTTCATCTTTATGATTGCCTGCGTGCAAATAAATCGCTTGCAGCCTGGGGTGTCGAAGGACGTGTGCCTTACCTCGATAAAGAATTTCTTGATGTTGCCATGCGTCTGAATCCGAAAGATAAGATGATCACAAAAGACCATATCGAAAAATGGGTTCTGAGGAAAGCATTTGAGGATTATCTACCGGCAAGTGTCGCATGGAGACAGAAAGAGCAGTTTTCTGATGGTGTAGGCTATAACTGGATTGATACACTGAAGGCTCTTTGTTCTAAAGAGGTTTCAGACGATCAGCTGGTAAATGCAAAATACCGCTTTCCTGTAAATCCGCCAATGTCAAAAGAGGAATACTTCTACAGGTCAATATTCTCCGAACATTTCCCTTCCGATTCTGCAGCCGCCTGTGTGCCCTCTGTCCCTTCTGTTGCATGCAGCACTGCCGAGGCTCTTGCATGGGATGAATCGTTCAAGAACATAATCGATCCCTCAGGAAGATCAGTAAAGAGTGTACATTTCGATTCCTATAAATAGTTAATTCCAAATGAATATAATGAATAGTAGAGACGTTGCATGCAACGTCCGTACAACTATTTGATTTTTTCCCTCCATGGTTCTCTGTGCTACCTCTATGTAACTCTGTGAAATAAAAAAAGTTACACAGAGAAACACAAAGATTACACAGAGGACACAGAGTTGAGTCATATATAATTGAATTTTTCATTTGAATATCCTATTTTTAGACAGTAGTATTTTTATTCATTTCATTCAACATTACCATTATGAAAAAAGACGATACCACCCTTAAGATAATCCTTTATATAATTCTGTTTCTTTTATTCGGCATCATTATAATCTCCTGCAAAACAGAAAGTAAAGATTACATAATGACAGTATCAGGTTCGGTTCAACCGGAAGAGATTGGCAGGACTCTCGAACATGAACATATACTTGTTGATTTCATAGGTGCTGACAGCACAGGTTATTTCAGGTGGAACAGGGATGAAGTAATAGAAAAAGCCCTTCCTTATGTTCTGGCAGCTAAGGAGAGAGGTGTCAGAACCTTCATTGAATGTACCCCTGCCTATCTGGGAAGAGATCCATACCTCCTTAAGGAATTGTCAGAGCAGAGCGGAATACTGTTCATTACAAATACCGGCTACTATGGCGCAAGGAATAATCTGTTTATTCCCCGGAGTTTCTATGATATTGAGGCAGAGGAATTAGCCGGGATCTGGATCAGTGAATTTGAGAACGGCATTGAAGAAAGCGGCATGAAACCGGGTTTTATTAAAATTGCTGTAGATCCTTCAGATACCCTCTCGCCCGAACATCGCAAACTGATAACTGCAGCGGGATTGACTCACCTTGAAACAGGTCTTACGATTGCCTCTCATACAGGTCCTGACAATCCGGCCTTCGCACAAATAAATATTCTTAAGAAATTAGGAGTTGATCCCTCGGCATTTATCTGGGTTCATGCACAGCGTGGTACGATGGAAGGTATCATAAGAGCTGCGAAGGAGGGTACCTGGATATCATTGGATAATGTCCGTGCAAGACCAGATCTGGAACCAGGGGAACCAAACAGTATTGAATGGTATGCCGATAAGATCATGGAACTGAAAAGAGAAGGATTGCTCCACAGAGTACTTATATCACACGATTCCGGCTGGTATGATCCTGCCAAACCCGATGGTGGAACATTCAACGGATATACTGACATTTTCGATTCACTTATCCCGGTTTTAATTGAGAAAGGTATGTCACAACAGGAGATAGACCAGATTCTGACAACCAATCCACAGAAGGCTTTTACAATCATAGTCAGGAAAATAATCACCAACTAAAGTGGATTCATTGTGCAAGTATCATTATTCCGGCCAAAAGCAGTTCAGTTGGAAAACGACTTATAATTTGATTTGAATTCAGTTTTTATTATTTTTATAATTTTCCAAGAAGGAAGGAAAATTTTAAACTAACATGACTATGAAAAATGCTTTTCCCATTGCATTATGTGCATCTTATGCTCTTGCATCGTGCGTTCCCGGCCACAAGAAAGAGCCGCTGCCAAATATCGTCTATATCCTAGCAGATGACCTTGGATATGGTGACCTGAGTTGTTACGGACAACAGAGATTCTCTACTCCCAATATTGACAGACTGGCACATGAGGGTATGCTTTTTACGCAGCACTACACCGGCTCTACTGTTTCAGCTCCATCCCGCTCAAGCTTAATGACGGGTCAACATACAGGGCATACTCCGATAAGGGGTAACAAGGGCTGGAAACCCGAAGGCCAGTGGCCGATTACGGCAGATGCCTATACTGTTGCCGAGATGCTTAAAACAAAAGGTTATGTTACCGGAGCATTCGGTAAATGGGGGCTTGGCTTTATTGAAACTGAAGGTGATCCCAATAAACAGGGTTTTGATGAGTTCTATGGATATAACTGCCAGAGTCTGGCTCATAACTACTATCCCGATCATCTCTGGCATAACCACGAGAAAATCCTTCTTCACGAAAATGACAGCGGTAAAACAGGTGCTTATAGTGCCGATCTCATCCATATGGCTGCCATTGATTTCCTTGAAACAAACAAGGATAAGCCTTTTTTCCTGTATTATCCGTCAACAATACCTCATGCCGAGCTTTTTGCAAAAGATGAGTATATGGAAATGTTCCGGGGAAAGTTCGATCCCGAAAAATCCTATACAGGAGTAGATGACGGACCTAATTTCAGACTTGGTCCATATGGTTCCCAGCCTGAAGCTCATGCAGCATTTGCCGCTATGATAAAGGAGCTGGATGACTATGTCGGTGAGCTTATGGCCAAGCTTACGGAAACTGGCCTTGATAAGAATACTATAGTGATCTTTGCATCAGATAACGGTCCTCACCTTGAAGGAGGCGCTGATCCCGATTATTTCAACAGTAATGGCGATCTAAGAGGGTACAAAAGGGATTTGTATGAAGGTGGAATACGAACCCCGATGCTTGTAAGATGGCCGAATAAGATTAAAGCAGGATCATCAAGTGACCATATTTCAGCATTCTGGGATATAATGCCGACTCTTGCTGAAATCACAGGCGCAGAAGTACCTGAAGAAATTGATGGGTTATCATTCCTTCCGGCATTGCTTGGGAAAAAACAAGAACAGCACGATTATCTCTACTGGGAGTTTCATGAACAGGGTGGTAAAACGGCAGTAAGAATGGGTAACTGGAAAGCTGTGAAACTGAATATTAACAGGATACCCCAGGGAGAAACCGAACTGTACGATCTCTCCACTGATATTGGTGAAACTGATGATGTGGCATCATCAAATACGGAAATCGTCAAAAAGATGGAAGAAGTGATGAAACAGGCGCATACACTTCAGGAAGATTTTGCATTTACTTACGAAACCACCAAAGAATAATTCCGTGTATCCTCCGTGTTACTTCGTGTTACTCTATGATAAAACAATGATATATAATTACTTACGCCGTTTTAATAAAACAATATAAAAAAACAGCAGAATGAAAATCAGTACTCAGACCATGCGATTCATTCCGGGTGCACTGGGAATTATGTCAGTGGCTTCTACTCATTTAGCATGTAACAGGGCTGTTGAAAAACCTAATATTGTTATCATTTATGCCGATGATCTGGGCTATGGTGATATCAGTTGTTACGGTGCAGCCAGTTTAACCACTCATAACATAGACAGGTTTGCTAATCAAGGACTCAGGTTTACGAACGCGCACTGTACATCTGCCACAAGTACCCCTTCGCGCTATTCTTTGCTGACCGGCGAATATGCGTGGCGCAGGAGAGGAACAGGAATTGCTGCCGGCGATGCTGCAGCAATAATACAGCCCGGCAGGACAACCATTGCAACAGTCCTGAAAAATGCAGGTTATACTACCGGCGTGGTTGGTAAGTGGCACCTCGGACTGGGCCCGCAGGGCGGTCCTGACTGGAATGGTGACATAACTGCAGGTCCAATGGATATTGGTTTTGATTATAATTTCCTGATCCCTGCCACAGGCGACCGCGTACCATGCGTCTATGTCGAAAACAGACGTATCGTCGGTCTTGATCCCAATGACCCGATAACAGTCAATTACAGGGAAAAAGTCGGAGACTGGCCTACAGGAAAAGAGAACCCGGAATTTCTGAAAATGCATCCCAGCCATGGACACGATATGACCATCGTTAACGGTATAAGCCGCATTGGTTACATGAACGGAGGAAAATCTGCACTCTGGGTCGATGAGGAGATGGCCGATGTCATTACTTCAAAAGCAGTCAAATTCATAGAAGAAAACAGGGAAAAACCATTCTTCCTCTATTTTGCCACTCACGATATTCATGTCCCAAGGGTGCCTCATCAGAGATTTGCCGGTAAAAGTGGCATGGGTCCGAGAGGAGATGCGATACTTGAATTCGACTGGTCAGTTGGGGAAATAATTAAAACCATTAACAATCTTAAACTGTCACGAAATACCATCATAATTGTAACAAGCGACAATGGTCCGGTTGTTGACGATGGTTACAAGGATGAAGCTGTTGAAAAACTTGGTGATCATAAGCCGGCAGGCCCTCTCAGAGGCGGCAAATACAGCGCCTTCGACGGTGGAACAAGGGTTGCTTTCATAGTAAGATGGACAGGAAAAATCAAACCGGGAGTCACTGATGCACTCTTCAGCCAGATTGATCTGTTGTCTTCCTTTGCTTCACTCACAGGGCAGTCTCTTGATCAGGAGGATGCGCCTGACAGTTTTAACAATCTGAATACGCTGCTGGGTAAATCAGAAACAGGACGCGAATGGGTGGTGGAGCAAGCTGCAAACAGCAGACTGTCATTAATAAATGGTGACTGGAAATATATTGAACCAGGATCAGGACCTAGAGTCTCAGCTAATACAAACATTGAACTGGGAAATGATACCTTGCCTCAGCTTTATAATCTCAGGATCGATCTGGGTGAGCAGGATAACGTTGCTCAGCAGAACCCTGGTATTCTTAATGAATTGACCACTCTGCTTCAAAGAATAAAAGAGGAGGGAAGAACAAGATAATTATTGAGTATTAATTAAAGAGTTTAACCACGGAGTAACACCGAGGGAACACAGAGTAACACTGTGTATGACTTTAAACAAACTCCGTGCAAACTCAGCGTAACTCCGTGCTAAAAAAACAACATAATGATTAAATTAAATTCAGCAATCGGACTTGGACTTGTTACTGTTACACCTTTTATAACCCTTACCCAATGCGGCAAAAAGGAAAAACCAAAGCCAAACATCATCTTCATACTTCTTGACGATTATGGCTTTACCGACCTTGGCTGCTATGGCAGTAAGTTCTATGAAACGCCCAATATTGACAGGCTAGCATCTGAAGGAATAAGATTCACCGATGCTTACGCCGCCTGTCCGGTATCTTCACCAACCAGGGCAGCACTGATGACAGGAAAATATCCTGTAAACACCGGAGTAACTGACTGGATACCTGGACGGCAGGTATCAGTCCCCGGTCTGCCTCAGGACAGATTGCTTTCACAACCTTTTAATCTTAAGCTCGATCTTCAGGAGACAACGATTGCTGAAATACTCAAATCCGACGGGTATACTACCATGATCTCAGGAAAATGGCATCTTGGCGGGGATTCAATATACTGGCCAGAATACCAGGGATTTGATGTAAACAAAGGAGGTTATAGCAGGGGTTCCCCCAACAGAAGCAAAACATCAAACGGTTATTTTTCACCTTATGGCAACCCCCGGCTGAAAAACGGACCGGAAGGCGAATACCTGACGGACCGCCAAACCGATGAAGCTATTCAATTCATCTCAGACAACAGTGATAAACCATTCTTCGTCTATCTTTCCTATTATGCCGTTCACAATCCTATGCAGGCAAAAGAACCAGTGGTGGAGTACTTCTCCAAAAAAGCAGAATCGATGGGACTGTCGGATAAAGAGCCCTTCACGAAAGAAAGAGAGTGGATCCGACTTGCTCCCAAAGGTGACTTTAAGGAGAGGTTAATTCACAGTTATCCGGTTTATGCAGCAATGATTAAAAGTGTGGATGAAAACCTGGGAAAACTCTTTGATAAGCTGAAAGAGCTGGGAATCGATAAAAATACCATAATCTTCTTTACATCCGATAACGGTGGCCTTTCAACCTCTGAGGGATCACCAACATGCAATTATCCTCTGAGGGCAGGAAAAGGCTGGCTCTATGAGGGTGGGATAAGGGTCCCGCTTATAATTAAAGCACCGGGCATCATCAAAAAGCCATCTGTTTCATTTGTTCCAGTATCCACAATTGACTATTTCCCGACCATCCTTGAAATGACCGGAACTCCTGCAGGTAATATCAAAACTGACGGCATAAGTATTTTACCGGTATTGAAGTCAGAAACGGTAGAATCCAGGCCTCTTTTCTGGCACTATCCCCATTATTCCAACCAGGGAGGTGATCCTGGAACCGCAGTCAGACTGGGTGATTACAAGCTGATCGATAACTTCGAGACCGGCAGACAGGAACTGTATGATCTGTCAAAGGATATTTCTGAAGCAAGGGATCTTTCGGAATCAAATCCCGGGAAGGTAAAGGAATTATTCGACCTTCTGAATGACTGGAGGAACAGTACAGGTGCAAAGATGATGGATCCGAATCCTGAATGGAATGAATTGAAATGATCATAAAATCTAGTAAACTATGACAAGGTTAACATCTGCCATTGGACTGGGAATGGCTTCGGTTCTATCCGTAAATTCATGTTCCCACAAAAATGAGGTATCAATGCCTCAGACACCAAACATTGTCCTTTTTCTGATCGACGATATGGGTTATGGCGATATAGGAAGGACAGGAGCTAACCAGTACGAAACTCCAAACCTCAACCTCCTTGCAAATCAGGGTATGCAGTTCACCTGGTATTATTGCCCGCAGGCAGTAAGCAGTGCTTCCAGAGCCGGATTGATTACCGGTTGTTATCCTAACCGGGTTGGTATATCCGGTGCACTGATGCCATGGTCTCAGGTCGG
>Ga0315544_1000393_pt1 | contig 41762 bp, 20 predicted proteins | sample SalMarSW160130MG_2_FD_202543 | JGI IMG/M metagenome (GOLD analysis project Ga0315544, IMG submission 202543) | Salt marsh sediment microbial communities from the Plum Island Ecosystem LTER, Massachusetts, United States - Salt Marsh Sediment SW1601-130 ... | reverse complement strand
CAATTGTATATTCTTTACCCAGGTCAACTGCTATCCATTCATTATCCTGGTACAAACTTGTCCAGCGGGTTGTTAATGACCCGTCAACGGCATTTGATGGCAGGAGTGATGAAGATTCTGTTGATGAGGCCCATGCTTTACGAAACAAAGCTTTATTTGGTTCTGACGGATCATAAACATAAACATTAAATTTATCTATCGCAAAATTGTTTCCGCTGTCAGCTGCTTTAATATGAATTTCTGAACTACCTGATGAATCAGGCGTTAATTCAAGGATTAAATTCGAGTTAGCATTGATACTGACTGTTATCAAATCAGGATTGGTATTAAAGCTCACTGAAAACGTCAAAAAAACTGAGTCCTCCTCATCTTTAAAAACATCTTTCAGATTCATGTATGGTGAAGGATAAGCATCTCCCATTTCAACAACCAGATCCGGTATTTCATTTGTAACTTCGGGATAGTTTTTGTATTCAATAACAGGATAGTCTATAGTCACATCATCAGGGTAGTTTGTTTTTATATAATTTATACCGGGGGTTGCGGCGGGCAGTCCTCCAAATTGATTACCAGTCCATTGCCAGGAAAGAGCCCCTGCATACCCGTTCTTGTAAAGTGAATCGTAAGCCGCCCGGGCGCTGATTCCGGAACAAGGACCATCAGCTTCAAACTCTGCGATAACAAGTGGTTTGTCAAGTTGCCAGTAAGATGAAGGATGATGGAAAGGTGATAGTGTGGTTTCTGCCCAGTCATAATAATGGACCATGTAGAAATATAAATACCCGTCAGGATCACCTCCTTGGGCTATTAATCTTTCATTGGTATAATAATTATAATTACCTCCAACATCGGTGCAAGCGGTAAAACTCCAGCATCCGTTTGAAACCTTAGCGCCGGTTGTATTACGGTGTATTGCACCGGCTGTACGGTTAATGAATGTCTGCACTGCAGTTATAGGAACATCGTCAACATGGCCCCAGTCTCCGACGGGAGTCATCCCTTCTGGCTCATTGAATATTTCCCAGCAGATAACAGCAGGGTGATCACCAATAGCTTCAAGTATAGGAATCAGGGCATTATTAATATATGCCTGCATATAAACAGAATCAGTGAGCATAAGTGTATTCCTGTATTTTACTTCAGCTGAATTTGAAGAATGTAGCATGTCAAATGACCATAGACACATAATTATTACCATTCCGCGTTCATATGCAATGTCTAATCCTTTTTGCATGGTAAGAATTTCATAGTCTGTAATATATGAAACTGAATCATTAGTGAAAAACGGACTGCTTGTTCCGTTGATATGCAGCCACCAGCGTATGCAATTACCCCCTGCTGCTGAAATCTCATCAAGGGCATATGCAAATAAGTCTTCATTAAATGCAGTGAGGTCATTGGCAAAACTCATCCATGCCAGGTTTATCCCGTTTAAAAATAAATCCTGTCCGTTATGCTGAATCCTGTTCTGTGAAAAAGCAGTTATTGTGCACAGTATGAATATTATTATATAAATGTATCTTTTCATGGTTAATGATTTTCATGTTCAAATTAGTAAAATACTCCTTTTATTCCACAAAAAATATACTCCTTAATCTGATATCCTGTGATGAGCTGCCGATTTGAATTTCAAACTCACCCTGTTCAACAATAAAATTATTGGATTCAATATCATAGAATGATAATTCTGATGCAGAAAGATTAAATGTTACAGTTTTACTTTCCTGTGGTTCAAGGGTGATGCGCTGAAACCTTTTTAACTTGCGTATTGGCACTTTAACTGACGCCTCCGGATCGCGGACATAAACCTGAACAACTTCGTCCCCTTTATAATTGCCTGTATTTTTTATGTTGAACTGAATTGCAAGTTCGCCGTCCCTCTTAATCTTTACACTGCTTAATATTAACTGGCTATATTCGAAAGTGGTATAGGAAAGTCCGTAACCAAACGGATACAAAACAGGTTTGTCAAAATACATATATGTTCTGGCATTATTAATAATGTCGTAATCAGCAAACGGCGGCAGTTGATCGTTAGACGCATAAAATGTTTCCGGGAGTTTGCCGCCCGGATTAACGTCACCAAATATAACGTCAGCGATTGCCGTGCCGTTTGACTGACCGGTATACCATGCTTCAACAATTGCCGAAGCATTTTTTTCGGTACCTGCCAAAGCCAGAGGGCCGCCATTAATAAGAACAATGATGATATTTGGATTTACCTGTGCAATTTCCCTGATCAAATCTCTTTGAATCTCCGGTAATGTAATATCTGTACGGTCAAGCTCTTCTGCGGAAAGTCCGGGATTTGTGCCCAGAGCAAGGATAACCACATCACTTTCCCCTGCGATTCGTATTGCCTCATCAAAATCTCTTAATCCAATGTCCCATGTAAGTCTCGCTGTTGCCCCCATACCATTATCAAAATGCTCAAATACAATTTCATACTCTTTTCCTGCCTTTAGTTCTACCTCTGTACTATTAGGCTTTTCACCATGCTCTGTCCAGTCTTCAAATAACAACTGATTATTTAAGTAAAGCCTTGTGCCATCGTCAGTCCTTGTTCCCAGGCTATAAATACGCGTTTCCGGAGGTATTATTTTACCAGTCCAGCGAACAGAGAATTGATTTTCCGGTAACCCGGGTGCAGGGGACCCTCCCCATCTAAAATTTATTATGGAATCGATGCGAGTTAAAACAGGCTCACCTGCTAAATTCATGTTATCAAAATATTCACCGGTCATTCCTGTTTTTCCGGAGCCTTCAATTTGCGCAAAATATTTCGATTCTAACGGTTTCATAAATCCACCACCAATCTCACATCCCTGTGAGTATCTAACTTTAATTCCTTGTTCTGATATCTTGTTTTTTATGCCATCAAGCAGGCTGATTCTTATATTAGGCCATCCGCTATATGTTCCTAACTGGCATTCCTCTGCATTCGGACCGATCACTGCAATCGATTTTATTTTATTCCTGTCCAGGGGCAATATGCCATTATTTTTCAAAAGGACTATTGCTTTACGGGCTGCTTCAAGTGCCAGATCACGATGCTCCTGGCAGTCCATTCTTTCTTCCGGGATTGCCTTATATGGTACCATCTCGGGAGGATCAAATTCACCCAGGCGAAAACGCGCGGAAAGAACACGCGTAAGCGCGTTATCAATATCTTTCTCTCCAATTAATCCAAGATCCAGGGCTTCCTGCAAATAATGACGGTAATAATCGCCGCAATTTAAATCACAACCTGCAAGGATGCCGCGCGCTGCAGCCTGGGCTCCTGTTTCAAAGAAATGATGCCCGGATACCATATCATGAATAGCACCACAGTCAGATACAACATAACCTTCAAATCCCCATTTCCGGCGGAGTACATCTGTTAGTAAGTAATAATTGCCACAACACGGCACATGATTTAATTCATTATATGCTCCCATAACAGAAAAGGCTTTACCCTCAACAACTGCACTCTCAAAGCCCTGCATATAATATTCCCACAAACAGCGCATATCTACATCTGAAGAGCCTGAATGGCGGCGTATTTCTTCATTGTTGGCAATAAAATGCTTTGGAGTAGCTATAGTTTTGAGATAATAAGGATGGTCACCCTGCATGCCTTTAACAAATGCAATACCCATACGGGAAAGGAGATAAGGATCCTCACTGTATGATTCTTCATTCCGTCCCCATCTCGGATCACGCGCAATGTTGACATCCGGACTCCAGTATGAAAGCCCTTTTCCTTCGGTAGCGTTCTTAACGCGTGCTTCATCAGAAATGGCTGTTGCTACACGGTACACAAGATCAGGATCCCAGGTTGAGCCTAAAGCAACTGACTGAGGGAATGATGTTGTTCCCCGGTCAATAACACCGTGCAAGGCTTCACTCCAGTAATTATATTCCGGGAGATTAAGGCGGGGAATAGAATCCGAAAGATTTGTAAGCTGTTTTATTTTCTCATCCACAGTCATCAAATCAACAAGATCAGCAAGTCTCTGCTTATATGAGTTTGGCTTGAATACATTAATGACAACCACGTTGCTTACTTTTTTATTGCCGGCTCCCCTGGCTGTTAATTCCAGCAGATAATAACCAGGCCGGGGAAATGTTACCTCTGTGGCAGGATTTGAAGCATCATTAAAAAGTACATGAAGATTTGAGGGGCATGACCATTCAACATTAACGTCCTCCGGAAAAACAGTCCCTTCAAGCTGAATTGTCCGGGTTTCTTCCCAGTTTACAAACTGACTTGTTCCCGCATCAATTTTAATTTCGGAGGTTTGAGAAAGAACAAGTGAAGTAGTAAAAGACAAAATTAACAGCATCCAGGTCAAAGGTTTTATGATCTTTTGATTCATGTGTTCGATTTTTAATAATTATACAAATTAAAGCAAGTTAATATAATATAACAATAAGTCAAATCTTAAATATTACACTATCTTGAATCTGAAAAGGTGACAACGCCCGGGAACAGCTCCCCGGTAGTGTGCATGAGGATTGCGCCCTTTTAAGGGCACTGTTCCCTCTCGCATATGTTGTCTCCTGTGAAGATAAATTTTTTAGTATCTTGCAGGCAAACGGTTTAATATATTAATAATACTTCTGGTAATTAAATGAATAATAAAAACAATGTACGAGAAAGACTACATACTTAGAATGATTGAGATGTTTGGTGAGTTCATTGCTGCCATATTAGGGTATATTAAGAAAGGAAACCATAAGGAGGCATATAAATCCCTTGACATGGCTTATTATAATTTCTTAAAAGAAGATGCATCGTTTTTTCAAAAAATCCCAAAGGACGAGATATCAGAAAAACTTGTAAGTGAACATAATTACACTAACAACCATCTGGAAATACTGGCTGAATTGTTTTATGCTGAGGCTGAATTAAAATATAAAGAGGGCAAAAAGGGTGAAAGCATTGAGTTATATGAAAAATCGTTAATCCTGCTTGAATTTGTTGATGATAAATCCCGTACATACTCTTTGAACAGGGAATCAAGGCAGACATCAATTAAAAATCGAATTGATGAACTGAAGGGTTGATTAAAGCTGTTTCGGGTCTACTAGTAATCTTACAACGTTTATTGATAAGGGACAACACCCTGTAAGTACTCTGTCCCCCTTTTTGTGGAGTTGTCTAGCAAGATTTCGAACTTTCTGGCTAAAGATATTGATAGGATATGTGATTTTTGAATTATTAATTTGCCCAACTTGCTTTGAAGTCATACATTCATGAATAAAGAATAATTATTAAATTAGGATTATAATGGTAACAATTTGAAAATTGAATGATTTAAAAATCGAATCTCTTAATTCATGTAAAATGTTAACAAAAAAACGGAGGATACACTATGTATAAATTATTTACACTCACCTTGGCACTTTCTTTAGGCGCTGCAAGCTTTGCTCAGAAAAAAGATATCGATGAAGCCATTGTTAGATCTATCGCAGATTATATTTTGGATCATACCACTTTTGAATATGTCTCCTGGAGTCCGGGCCAAACCTATAAATCAACAAAGGAAATTCCCGAAAACGTTGAAGTTAGGTTCAGTGATCATTTCACTGAATGGGGATACACGATGGGTGTGCTTAATATGGCAATGATTAATTTGGGGGCATATTTAAGCGAAGAAAAATATACAAATTATCCTGTCAAACACGTAGCCAATGGTATGGATAATTATAAATTCTTTCAAAAGCGATTTAAAAATGACCGTCCTCATTATCGCTGGCCTTATGGTCAGTTATGGACCATGAAGGAGCTTGATGATTGCGGCGCTATGGGAGCAAGTGTTATCGAAGTATACAATTTAGTCCGGCGTGAGGATTACAGGGAGTATATCGATAAAACGGCCAGGCATATTATGGAAATTCAGGATCGCTTATCCGATGGAACACTGGTACGTAAATTTCCTCATGAAATGACTCTGTGGGCAGATGATTTATTTATGAGTGTTCCTTTTCTTGCACGGATGGGCAACTTAACAGGTGAAAACAAATATTTTGATGATGCTCTAAAACAGGTATTTAATTTTACAAAATACTTATGGCATCCTGATAAGGAATTGTATTTCCACTGTTATTACAGCGATCTTGGGCGAAACGGCGTTGCACACTGGGGTCGTTGCAACGGATGGATTATGATGGCGCAGGTGCATCTAATGAATTTTTTACCCAAAGATCACCCGCAACGTGAAGATTTAAGAAAAAACCTGGAACAACAAATTTTGGGCATTGCAAAATATCAGAATGAAGACGGCTTATGGCATCAGGTGTTGGATAAAACAGATTCATATCTTGAATCTTCCTGTTCTGCCATGTTTGTATATTCCATTGCCAGGGCAGTGAACGAGGGTTGGATAGATAAACGTTATGCATCAATTGCCCTAAGAGGTTGGCGCGGTTTAAAAGAACATAAAATAACACACGATGGCCAGTTGAAAGATATCTGTATAGGAACCGGGATTGAAGACAATTTAGTGTTCTATTATAATCGTCCGGCCCGAACTAATGAGACTCACGGATTAGGCGCCATTATTGATGCAGGTATCGAGATTCTTAAACTCAAAAAAACAATAGAACAATAAAGCAATTGTCGTTAGTAGAAGCGCAGGTTAGGACGTAGGCTGGAATATCCGTTAATCATTATATTTATAAATCGATAATTTTAATGCCGTAGGGTTCCAGGCTGACATCATATGCTTTTCCGTCTCCATCGAGCACTTTTGTTTTTCCGGTACTGTTACTACTACTTATCACAACGAGTTTTTTAGCATTCGTATAGAATGCACAATCAGTATGAATATTACTGCATGTCCACTGCCCGTAATCTTCCTGTTTCCCGGCTGCCCAAAACAAACCCCGATGCAGCAGGCGACTGTTTTCCGGAGCAAATTTAAAACCGGAAAGATAGATTGATTGACCCTTGCCAAAGAATTTAACGGCTATTTTCGGGGAGCCATCTTTTTCCGCAAGTACTGATGTGTCTTTATCAATTATAAAAACATTATCAATATCTTTACCAAAATCGATATCGCCTTCTATATCTTCAAATATGAAGTGGTTCTTAACTGATACGGCACATTCCAATTTCACTATACTTGATTTAATACCTATTTCCCTGTCAACTCCCAATATATGGGACAATTGGAAGTACTGACTTGAATACTGACAGGCCGAAGGTTCTCCAATGCCGATAAATCCACCGCCGTCTGCAACCCACCTGGTAATAGTTTCGACGATTTTTTCATTTTTCCAGTGTTCACCACCCGACCATGCGGTTCCAACTTTACCAGCATTGATAATCACATCAACATCTTTGGGAATACCCTGATCCAGAATGTCACTAAAGCTTATAAATGAAACCTCAACCGGCAAACCGGCCAGTGATTCGGTAACTTCGTAAAGCTCCATTCCATGAATGAAGTGACCGACGTAAACCCATGAACGAAGCTTACCCCAGGCAGTAAGTACAGCCACCTTCAATGGTGCGGTGTAAGGGCTGCCACCGGTATGTAATTGCTTGAGTGTTCGGAATTCCTGAGTTATGTGCTCAATGGTCTCTACGAAATCCGGAAAATCTTGAACCAGATGCAGATATCCACCAAGGCCGATTCGGTCTATCGGTACACGCAGCAATCCTCGGCGGATATTGACCCAGAACCTTCTGGCATCCAGAGCCGGATCTCCACCAGTCATGAAAGTGGGTTCACCCTTTAGCCCGGTGGGGAACAAATACGGATGCAAACGCAGTTCCTTTGTTTTAACACCTTGCACGCCCGCACATAACCTGGCTTCGAAAGCGTTGAATACGCACTTAATCAATCCATCGAAATTGAAGTCCTTATACCTTTCACCGTAAGGCTCGGTACCAACCCAATGATCATCGTAGAACATGTAAGCGACCTTGCCTGCATTGTGGATCAAATCAATACACTTAGGCCCGAAGCTGACAATAAATTCATTCATAAAATCCATCCAGTCAAGTAACCGTTCGGACGGGACGTTGTGGCTTGAACAATAGGTCCCATTATTTACAAAATCCTCACTGGTCATTTCGTAACCCCTGTCTTTAGCAAAAAGGCGCATGGCAAGCGGACTGACTGTCATCTCATAAGAGCCCCAGTCAGCATACCTGAACTTCTGCAACGAAGGATCGCCCCAGAACCAGGCAAAATTGTAAAACAGGGAGGTGAATCGCACAATTTTGGTCCTGGGATGTTCGTCCAGCCATTTTTGCAGGTATTCAAGCATGAACTTTTGAGTCTCAGGATATATAGGATCGACAGGCATCTGATGCTCCCTGTCTCCCCAGTCATTTGTTATGTGGTTGTACATTGAGATGGCTTCCCAGATTCGATATGCCAGAAAGTTGACGGTATATTTATGCCACTTTTTAACCTTATTGATGGTGACAGTGCCTCTGGATGCATCAAACGTCCACTGATCTTTGGGGACTTCCTCACCTGTAGTCCGGTCGAATACCTGCCACCAGGTTTTGGGATCGTCATTGGTATTGACCTCTAACTGTTCGCGAAAAAAGCCGCTCAGTAAATCTATCCTGACATGATCTTCTTCTGCTACAACAGGATCACTCATCAGGTAGTTCTGTTGAAGCTTGTCACGGTTGGCCTTTGCCCACTCGTTGTCTGCCCGTACCAGGCAGATGGTTGAGTAAATATTATAATCCGCTGATATGATCTTGTCGGATAAGACCGTGCCATCACTGTCACGGATGGCGTCCGCTCCCCATTTATCAGCGAGTTTCAGAGTTAATTCTTCATATCCTGCCTCACCGGGCAGTGTAAAATAACCTTTGATAATATCATTGTCAGTCATAATAACAATTTAATTAGTGAAAATATTAGGACTTTTTCCTTTCGTCAAGATCCTTTACTATTTGCGTTAAAAGTTTATCATTAATAGGATAAAAGTAGAGCATAATGCTGCAAACCAGAATAAACGCGGCTGGTATGATACTAATTAATAGTTTTATTCCATTGATAACTTCAGGTGTATCTGTAACCTCTTTGCTGTAGCCGAATAATCCAAGAAAATACAATCCTAAGAATCCACCCACCGCAACACCTAACTTAATAGCAAACATAATTCCTGCAGTTACCAGACCTGTGGCCCGCTTGTTAAATTTCCATGCATGAAAATCCGCGACATCAGCAAACATTGCAAATATAAAGACCGGCATAGCTCCTGCAAATAAAGACCAGATGAAATTTATGACGGCAAGCAACACGAAATTATCATGAGGCAGCCAGTAGAATGCCAGGTTGATAACCACGGTAGCCAACGTAAGAAAAATAATGACTGATTTTCTGTCAAAATGTTTTTTTACAGGTGTACTGAGAAGGACACCGGACAACATTCCGATTGTGCCGATTGTAAGGAATGTTGTTGTCTGATCGAAATTGAGCTTCAATGCCCCGATTATAATTGTCCAAAGTATCTTACCACCTTCGCCATTAACATAGTTAAAGTAGTATGCCACCATGCCGTTACGGATCATGTTATGGATAAGCCAGAAAATTGATGCTACAAACAGGATTATCCATGGTATGTTTTTTCTGATATCATTAAGATCTTCCCGGAATGTACTTTTTTGCTCTTTTGAAGGATGAACACGTTCCCGGGTAGTAAGAAATGTGATAATCAGAAGGACAATAGCTATTACACCAAATACACCCATTGTTACCTGGAAACCCAATGCCTGGCTGTACCCCAGTTCCTCGCTGTAACCCGGATGGGATATATTGGCACCAAAAAACTTAGCTAATGGAAGTGTAAACGCTGTAATTAAGAGCATGCCAAGAAATGCAAAGAAAAAGCGGTACTGTGAAAGGGTTGTTCGCTCTTTGGGATTTGGCGTCATCACCGCCATCATGGAGGAATACGGAATGTTGATAGCGGTATAAATCGTAGTGGCCAGGATATAAGTAACAAAGGCATAGACAATTTTCATGTTCTGGCCCCAATCGGGCGTGATGAACATTGCACAGGCCAATATACCATAAGGAACTGCCAGCCACAGAAGATAAGGCCGGAACTTGCCCCATCTGGTATTCGTACGGTCCGCGACCATTCCTATTATCGGATCGAAAATTATATCCCATACGCGCGTAATAAGTAACATAAAGGCTGCTACTTTAGTATCAATCCCAAAGATATCCGTGTAGAATATCATAAGAAAGAAACTCCATGCCTGGTATAAAATATTGGAGGCGGTATCTCCAAGTCCGTAGCCGACTTTCTCAATAACGGATAGTTTTCCACCTAATTTGCTAAAGTTCGAGGTTGTGGTGTTTGATGCGGGGGCCTCTGTAGTCGGATTATTGTTGTCTTCCACTGTGATTTGTTCTCCTCTTGTATATTTAAGTTATAATTACGGTAAAGCAACTAATATAATCGTTTTTTAAATTCAATCTTTACTTTTTTGTAAAAAAATCGGATCTCTCTACAGTTAATCTTCCGCTAAGGATAAACAAAGATAAAACCGATGTTTTTTCTTGCACGGATCAATCTCTAATATTATCATTGTATATAAATTGTAACTACTAAAATAATAAACAATGTTCACCGGACTCTTAAATCCCATCTCTTTTTTATATCGTTAAACAGGAGTTAACTATGATTAAAAATAAAAGCATAATTATTGTTCTGGCAGCTCTATTATTGTGCATCAGTACGGATACAACTGCACAGAAAGCTAATCGTTGCATAATTACAGACTACGGGGCTGTTGCTGACGGACAAACATTGAATACCATAGCTATCCAGTCTGCGATTGACCTGTGTGCATCGCAGGAAGGTGGCACGATTGTGGTGCCCGAAGGAATATTCCTGAGCGGTGCGATCTTTCTCAAACAGGGTGTTAACCTTCATATTGAAAAGGATGGTGTTTTAAAAGGCACGGTTAATCCGGATGACTATCCGCAGGTATTCACCCGTTGGGAAGGTGTTGAGTGTGAATGGACTTCAGCTTTAATCAACGCTTTTGATATGACGGGTGTACATTTAACCGGAGAAGGTACTATCGACGGCTCAGGGGATCAATGGATGAACCGTTATCCCAGATACAGCAACAAACTGCAAGTTGGCCGGCCACGCCTGATTGCCATTCAAAACTGTACCGATGTACTTGTTTCCGGATTAACTATAAAGAATCAGGCGTGCTGGGGTTTGTTTATTCTTTACTCTAAGGATGTAATCGCAGAAAATCTAATCATCCGTGCCGAACACAATATTATAAGTTCCGATGGAATCACTATAGATTCCGGCGAGCGGATACGTATTACGGGATGTGATATTGACGTCAACGACGATTGTATTGCTGTTAAATCTGGCAAGGATGAAGACGGACGGCGGGTAAACAGGCCATCCGGGGAAATCATAATCGAGAAGTGCCGGTTCCGTTATGGACACGGCGGCGTGTCTATGGGGAGTGAAATGTCAGGCGGGATTCGCAACGTAGAGATTCGCGATTGCATTGTGGAAGCAGACAACTGGGTACCCATCCGATTTAAGTCACAGCCGAGTCGTGGTGGTATCGTTGAGAATATCACCTACCGGGATATTGTACTTCAGAATACGCGCAAAGCATTTGAGTTTAACATGGAATGGCGCATGAGACCTCCAATTAAACAACCTTCCGATCCCCTGCCGGTAGTACGCAACGTGAACATTATAAATGTATCCGGTAAGGTTCAATCTGCAGGTGATATGCATGGCCTGAAGGATAGCCCGATCCAAAATGTAACTTTTAAGAATTGTAATATATCAGCTCAGAAAGGTTTTATTTTAGAAAATGTTAAAGGTTTGGATCTTTCCGGCCTTAATCTCAAAGTGGAAGAAGGTGAAGCCATTATATACAAATGAAAGGAAAAATATAATGAATAAAAAACATATGATCCGTACTATAATTTATGGCTTAATAATATTTTTTACAGGAATTCCGCTTTTCGCATCCGACTACAATGTAAAAACGTATGGTGCTACCGGCGATGGAAAGACAATTGACTCACCGGCTATTAATAAAGCAATCGATGCAGTAGCTGAAGCGGGCGGTGGAACTGTTTATTTTCCCGCCGGTACATATTTATGCTTTTCAATACGGTTAAAAAGCCATATTGGCCTGTACCTGGATCATGGTGCAGTTATTCTGGCAGCAAATCCGACTGACCATGAAGGAGGGTATGATCCTGCAGAACCTAATCAGTGGGATATGTATCAGGATCATGGACACAGCCATTGGCAAAACAGTCTGATCTGGGGCGAAGGCCTTGAAGATATCTCAATTACGGGTCCGGGAAGAATCTACGGCAAGGGACTTCAGCGCTGGGATACGGAAAAGGCAGGAGAAGGAAATAAAGCGATTGCCCTAAAGAATTGTCGTAATGTAACAATCAGAGATATCACCATGCAAACATGCGGCCATTTTTGTATTTTACCAACAGGTGTTGACAATTTTATTATCGATAACCTCAGGATCGATACCAATCGCGATGCGATCAATATCGATTGCTGTCAGAATGTATGTATCTCAAACTGTGTGGTTAACACACCCAATGACGACGCCATTGTTCTTAAAAGTTCCTATGCATTGGGGTATCCCCGAATCACTGAAAATGTAATGATTACCAACTGCCTGGTGAGTGGTTATGATGAAAATACAATGCTTAACGGCACGTTTCAAAAGACTCAAATAAAGGCTCCGGATGGTGGTGGCGTTACCGGCCGTATCAAATTGGGAACAGAATCAAACGGCGGATTTAAAAACATCACGATCACGAATTGTACATTTGATCACTGCCGTGGCCTTGCATTGGAAACAGTGGATGGCGGGATACTTGAAGATATTACCATATCGAATATTACAATGCACGATATTACAAATGTTCCTATCTTCCTTCGCTTAGGGAGACGCATGCGAGCTCCGGAAGGTATGGCAATTGGGAAAATGCGCCGGATTATTATTAGCAATATCATTGTTAATAATGCCAATCCGGAATACGGATCATTAATTGTGGGTATACCAGGTCACCATATCGAAGATGTTAAACTGAGTAATATCCAGATATTGGTGAAAGGCGGTGCACCAAAAGAATATATGGATATGGAGGTCCCTGAACTGGAGGACGGTTACCCTGATCCGAGATTTTTCGGAAAGATACCTGCTTACGGCTTTTTTATCCGTCATGTCAATGGTATTGAGTTCAATAATGTTGAAGTTCGTTTTATGGAAGAAGATTTTCGACCAGCATTCGTCCTGGATGATGTGCAGAACGCCGGTTTCAATAATGTAAAAACACAGAAAGCTCAGGATTCTCCAACCTTCCTGCTGAAAAATGTTAAAAACTTTAAAGCCAATCAATGTAACTCGGTACCTGACATAAATCTTGACAGTGTGGATCAGAAAAAGCTTTAATTAAAAAAACTAAAAAATGAAAAATTTTAAAGCGGTTTTATTCGTAATTATTTTATTGGGCATGGCTTCATGTAATAAAAGGCCATGGCAGAACTTTAATGACATAGATGTGGACGAGATTGCGGCCAATTTTCAATCACCACCAGTGGAATACAGCATGACTTTTTACTGGGGTTGGGATGGAGAAATCACTGAAGAAGTCATTGCCCGTGATCTGGATGCATTCAAGGAACGGGGCGTTCACATCGTTACACTGGAATCAGGTTACGATATGGGCAGTCCCTATCTCTCTGAAGGCTGGTTAGAAATGGTGAAACGAACTGTGGAACTGGCACGTGAAAGAGATATGCGTGTCTGGATTGTAGATGAGGGTAAGTATCCCAGTGGATTCGCCGGAGGTAAATTCACAACTGATGCACCTGAACTAAGGATGAAGGCACTTATTGTAGCGGATCGAATTGAACTTACAAGCGGTGATACACTCAGCCGGCAAATATCCGAAGATATTGTAAGTGCGGTTGCATTCAATTTACTCGATAGCACAAATCAAATCCTCGATATCCAATCCGGAGAATTGCAATGGATAACCCCTGAAGGTCAGTGGAATGTGATATTAATTAAACATGACTTCCGTAGTTCTCCAACACGGGCAGTTAATAATCCAACCCGCGGCAAGGATCCGAGCAACTCGCTCTGTGATTATCTCGATCCTGCAGCTACACAACGATTTATTGAATTCACCCACGAACAACATAAAAAGTATGTTGGTTCGGAGTTCGGCCGAACTGTACTGGGTTTTAGAGGTGATGAACCGGACTACAGTATCCGGGGGATTCCATGGACTCCTCAAATCTTTGCTGTGTTCGAAAAACAAAAAGGTTACGATGTACGACCATACGTTGCCTCGTTTTTTACACCGAGATTAACAGAAAAGCAAAAACGAATAAAAGCAGACTATTGGGATATCTGGTCTGATTTATTCGGTAAAAACTTTTTTAAAGTTCAGTCTGACTGGTGCGCCCGCCATAACATGGAATACCTTGTTCATCTCAACCATGAAGATAAAATGACAGAACTGGTTCGTTCCGAGGGAGATTTCTTTGAATGTATGCGGCACGTCCAGATGCCCGGAGTTGATGCAATATGGAATCAAATCTGGCCTGATAAGGTAGCGGATTATCCGAAGTATGCATCCTCAGCAGCACATGTATTCGGTAAACCACGTGCTTTCACCGAAAGCTTTGCAGCATACCATATAAGCCCTGATGTCGTGCAAGCTAAATGGGTTTTAGATCACCAGTTTGTGCGAGGTATTAACATGGTTGAAGTGATGTTTGTTCCTGCCTCTACTAAGGGCCAGCCAGGCTTAGATGGATGGAAAGGAACGGAACAATTTCCATCCATCGCCAGATACGTTCACCGCACCTCTTATCTGCTGTCACAGGGACGTCCCGCCGCTCAAATCGCTGTGTACTACCCCACATCCAGTATGTGGCTGGGCGATAAGGAATCGAATAATAATGTCCTGCATATTATGCAACAGCTCCTTGAACATCAGCATGATTTCGATTTCGTTGACGAAAATGCACTTTCCTCACTTTTAATTCCTGAAAATGGATCATTCAGGAATCTGAGCGGACAATATTATCGCACCGTAATTATTCCTCATGTAAGTTCGATTTCGAAAACAGCTTTGGACCGGCTGCAATCTTACACAGCCTCAGGGGGACAGGTTGTTTTTCTTGGTCACGAACCTTCTCTTGTAGTAGAAAAGACATTTCTAAATGCTTCCGGCCCGAAAGACTTAAGCTGGGCAATCAGAGAACCCTCCGGAGAACTAACTCCCCGTGTGATGGAAGCTTTAATTCAGCCGGATGTACAGTTGGATCGTTTCTGTCCTTATGTGAAGGTCATACATAGGCGCCTGCGTGATGCGGACCTGTATTTCTTCTTCAATGAGAGCACTGAGAGCCAGTTGTTTAATGCAAACCTGGCTGGAAGAGGTCAGGCCCAGGCCTGGAATGCAATGACCGGAAAAATCGAAGCTATAACCGGCACTTCCCTGGATAATGGATTGGTACGATTGAATCTGGAACTGGAACCATACCAGGCAAAATTTATTATAATTGGGGGCGGATCGAGATAAAGCTTTGATTATCAGGCATTATAATTTTTATCCCGGTCCGACGCCTTTTTAAAGGGGGAGTAATGCCCCTTTTTTATTCACTTGCATAAATTGTTACTATTTTGTTACTTGGATTACTCAATTCTCCCCTAGCACATTAATAGACAAATATTTACAGTTTAACTTAACTTTTGGGAAAAAAGTAAGTTATTCTAAAAAGTCATGGTAATCTTCACTAAATTAGGGTAGCTAAAAATCATGAAACGAACATGAATTTTCATATCAATTCGTATTTTTGCATTTTAAATTTTTGATATAATGTCAGTTAAAAAATGCGGCTTAAACAATTTTATTATCCGAAGGTTATATAATAAATTTATTCAATGGTATTGACAAGAAAAAAATTTATCAGGACTTCTATCATTGTGATTCTGATTGTTATGCTGCTTGGGATCATTTTTTATCCCAAGCTAAAACCCATATTGAAATCCGGTTCCGGTTCAGAAACAGGTCCATCTGCAGGCGCTCAGAGTATGCGGGGTGGAGGGCAACCGTTGTTCGCCAGCGGTTATGTAATTGCCCCGTCACAGATGAATGAACTTATTTATAGTACAGGTTCATTGATTCCTGACGAGGAAGTTGAACTCTCCTTCGAAACCTCAGGCAAAGTGGTGGACATTTTTTTCACCGAGGGCAGACGGGTAAAAAAGGGGGAATTATTGGCTAAAATTAACGACAGACCTTTACAGGCTCAATTGTTAAAACTCCAGGCACAGTTTAAGCTCACCAAAGAGCGTGAGTTTCGACAGCAGCAACTACTCGAAAGCGATGCCATTAGCCGTGAGAGTTACGACCAGGTGGCTACTGAACTTCAGTCGCTCGAAGCCGATATCATGCTGATTGATGCCCGTATTTCCGAAACAGAATTAAGGGCGCCTTTCGATGGCATCGTTGGATTACGCATGATCAGTGAAGGTGCGTTTGCCACTACTCAAACCAAAATAGTTCGATTGGTGAAAATCAGTCCGCTAAAAGTTGAATTCTCTATTCCCGAACGATATGCCGGCGAAGTTACTCCTGGATTCCCCATTTCGTTTGTTGTTGATGGTATACACAAAACTTTCACAGCTAATGTGTACGCAGTTGACCCCAAAGTGGATGCAGACACCCGTACCATTGTTGTCAGGGCCCTTTATCCCAACAACAATGAAGAGCTGAAACCAGGCCGTTTTGCTAGTGTCAGGGCGCTGTTGTCTCAAATAGAAAATACTATATCAGTACCCTCTCAGGCTATTATTCCTGAAATGGAAGGAGAAAAAGTGTTCATATATAAAAATGGACTAGCTGAGGAAGTTCGCGTTACTCTGGGTCTTCGTACTGAATCGCATGTTCAGATTCGAAGTGGATTGAATTTTGGTGACACTTTACTCACTTCAGCAATATTGCAGTTACGACAGCATATTCCGGTTCAGCTCGATACGCTGGTTACCAACGAACCCAAAGTGAATACTGTACCATGAGTTTATCGTCAATAAGTATAAGGCGGCCTGTATTGGCCACTGTATTTTCGTTGGTTATTCTTTTGTTTGGGATCATCGGAATGACCTACTTGGGCGTGCGAGAGTTCCCAAGTGTCGATCCTCCCATTATATCGGTTCGCACATATTATCCGGGAGCAAACTCCGATGTTATAGAAACCCAGATAACCGAGCCATTAGAGCAATCAATTAATGGTATTCAAGGAATCCGAACATTAACAAGTAACAGCAGACAAGGCCGCAGTGACATAACCGTTGAGTTTGAACTGACCGTGGATATGGAAACTGCTGCCAACGATGTACGCGATAAAGTATCGCAGGCACAGCGGTTTTTACCGCGCGATTGTGATCCGCCCACGGTATCAAAAGCCGATGCTGATGCAAGTCCGATTTTGATGGTCGCTGTGAAAAGCTCCCAAAGATCACTCCTTGAACTTTCTGAAATTGCCGACCTCACATTCAAAGAGCAGTTACAGACCATTTCGGGGGTAAGTGCAGTTATGATCTGGGGTGAAAAACGCTACTCGATGCGTATCTGGCTCGACCCGGCAAAACTGGCAGGTTATCAGATGACACCCCTTGATGTAAGAAATGCTATTCTTCGTGAAAACGTGGAACTTCCGGCAGGAAGTATCGAAGGTACCAACACAGAACTTACCATACGTGCCCTGGGACTGATGACTACTCCACAGGAATTTAATAACCTGATTTTGCGGCAAACCGGCGATCAGATTGTGCGGGTTAGTGATATTGGCCGTGCTGAACTTAGCCCAGAAGATTTACGTGGAATATTGAAAATGAACGGCATACCCATGGTTGCTACAGTTATTATTCCCCAACCGGGTGCCAACCATATTGAAATTGTGGATGAAATATATAAAAGACTCGTGTACATTAAGAAAAACCTCCCAGATGATGTAGAATACGATATAGGTTTCGACAATACAAAATATATACGCTCATCAATAAATGAAGTTAAATATACCATATACCTGGCCTTCTTTCTTGTGGTTATTATTATTTTTATCTTCCTCCGGGACTGGCGTACTACCATCATCCCAATACTTGTTATTCCTGTCTCATTGGTAGGTTCGTTTTTCATAATGTACATTGCAGGCTTTACGCTCAACGTTCTCACCCTCCTGGCCATAGTTCTTTCCATTGGCCTGGTGGTTGACGATGCCATTGTGATGATGGAAAACATTTATGTGAAAATTGAGCAGGGTATGACACCCCTCGAAGCTGGTTTCAAAGGCTCGAACGAAATATTTTTTGCTATTATTTCAACTACCATTACGCTTGTTGCGGTATTTATTCCCATTGTTTTTCTTGAAGGGATGACTGGAAGACTTTTCAGGGAATTTAGCATTGTAATTGCCGGTGCTGTGACCATATCATCTTTTGTGGCGCTTACTTTTACCCCCATGCTTTCAACTAAATTATTGAAAACAAGGCACAAACGTAGCAAGGCTTACAATTTTACCGAAAAATATTTCATAGCCTTGAATAAAGCCTATCAGAACTCGCTAGATTCTTTCCTGAGAAATAAATACATCTCATTGATCATTCTTACATTAGCAGGTGTCCTGATATTTATTTTATGGAATATTATTCCTGCCGAAATGGCCCCTCTTGAAGACCGGTCGCAAGTGGTTGTGAGGGTGAATTCGCAGGAGGGTTCCACCTACGAATTCAACCTCAACTATATAGAAGATGTTTCTGAAATGATTAAAGAAGTGGTTCCTGAAAATGATAAAATAATCGCCAGGGCATGGACCGGCGGTGGTTTCGCACGTGCCTCGCTTGTTGATCCCTCTGAAAGAAAAAGAACGCAAAATGAAATTGCCAATCAGTTAGCAGCAGAACTCCAAAAAATGACCCGCTCCCGTGCTAATGTAATACAGCAATCGACATTTGGTGGCAGGCGTGCAGGACTTCCCATTCAATATGTGCTTCAAGCTACCAGCATCGAAAAACTCAGGGAAATACTTCCTGAATTTATGGCAGAAGTTCAGGACAATCCTATGTTTGTTATGGCCGATGTGAACCTGAAATTTACCAAACCCGAACTACAGATTCTGATCAATCGGGATAAAGCCAACCTGTTGGGAGTGTCAACCCAAAACATAGGGCAAACCTTACAACTGGCGTTAAGCGGACAGAGGTTCGGATACTTTATTATGAACGGTAAACAATACCAGATATTGGGAGAACTGGCTAGGGAAGACCGGAATAAACCGCTCGACCTGAAATCGTTGTATGTAAGAAACGACAAAGGGCACATGGTGCAACTCGACAATTTTGTAATATTGCAGGAGTCAACAGCACCACCCCAGTTATACCGCTACAACCGTTTTGTGGCAGCCACTGTATCTTCCGGACTGGCAGAAGGAAAAACCATAAGCCAGGGGATCGAAGAAATGGATAAAATTGCAGCCAACGTACTCGACGATACATTCAGAACTGCCCTTTCAGGAGATTCCAAAGACTTTATGGAAAGCTCCTCCAGCTTGATGTTCGCTTTTCTTTTAGCTATTGTGCTGATTTTTCTGGTTCTTTCGGCTCAGTTCGAAAGTTTTATTGACCCGATAATTGTAATGATGTCTGTTCCCCTGGCCCTTACTGGAGCACTCTTTTTTATGTGGTATTTCAATATAACCATGAACATCTTTAGTCAGATAGGTATAATCATGTTGATAGGCCTTGTATCTAAAAACGGTATACTTATTGTCGAATTTGCCAATCAACGTAAATTGGCCGGAATGAACAAACAAAATGCGATCCGTTTTGCTTCCGCAGCGAGGTTTAGGCCTATTCTGATGACCAGCTTATCAACCATACTCGGGGTTCTGCCGCTTGCTCTAGGTTGGGGTGAAGGGGCCCAAAGCCGTGTAGCAATGGGGGTTGCCGTAGTTGGAGGGTTGTCGCTCTCCACATTCCTTACCTTATACGTAGTACCGGCTATTTATCTTTTTATTTCAAGTGAAACAAAAAGCATTAACAATGAACCAAATAATCCTATCGAAGTTACAATTAACAGGAAGAATTAATTTTTTAGTTTTTCCGGTATTTTTCTTTTTTATAGTGAATAATGCGGTCACCCAGGAGGTATATGATCTAAGCCGTTGCATTCAAACAGGGCTGGAACGAAATTTTGCATTGCAGGTAGTCCGTAACAGTGAGGAGATAGCTTTAAACAATTTTACACAGGGGAATGCCGGTATGTTGCCAACCATTACTGCTACAAGCCACATTGAAGGCACTATTAATACAATCAATCAAAATTTGCGTGATGGTGATGAAATTACCTCAAGCGGTACCCACAATCCCTCCGGGTCGGCATCGATCAACCTTGGAATGAACATTTTCAGGGGATTTCAGGTACAAAACACCTATCAGAAGTTAGGCAAACAGAGTGAACTGGAAGGTCTCAATACTCAGATGTCGATTGAGAATCTGGTTGCCCAAATCGTTTCAGAGTACAATTACTATATTCAGCAGCTAATACAATATGATAATCTGGCTTATGCAGTTTCGCTGTCGCGTGAGCGTGTTCGCATCGATGAGCAACGGTACCTTCTTGGGGGCGCTTCCAAGCTGGAATTGTTGCAATCGCTTGTTTATCTCAATGCCGACAGTTCAAGGTATGCACGTCAGAACGAAGTACTCCGAACTGCACAAATCAGGCTCAACGAGTTGATGGCTTCCGATGACCTGGGAGAGAATATTATTCTGAAAGATACCCTGATCCATATTAACAAAACCCTTTTATATGATGAGCTTCTGACGCTTACCCTTAATAACAATACAAGTTTACAAATTGCGTCAAAAAACCAGATCATTTCAGAACTGGATTACAAAATTATTGAATCGCGCTCCTATCCCTATCTCACCATGTCGTCGGGTTATGGATATGCTTACAACGGTTACGAAACGGGTGAATTTACCTATCAGCACGTCCGTGGTATAAACTATGGGCTTACCCTTGGAATGAATGTCTTTGATGGCTTTAACAGGAAACGTGAAAAGAGTAATGCCCGCATCGAAATCGAGAACACGAATATTCAATACAAGGAGGTGGAGCAGGAAGTTAAATCTGACTTACTGACCATTTATTACGCCTACGAAAACAACTTGCGCCTGCTCAGGCTTGAAGAAAAAAACCTGGAAGTGGCTCGTGAAAACCTTGAAATAGCGCTCGAACGATATAAACTGGGAAATTTGGCGGGCCTTGAACTTCGCGAAGTTCAAAAGAGCCTCCTCGATGCCGAAGAACGACTTATATCCGTTAAATATCAGACAAAACTTGCAGAAATTTCATTACTTCATATTTCAGGCAGGATTATGGATTACTTGTAACCTTTGTGAGACTTAATGAAACATCGTCAATAACTATAAATAGGTTTTAATATGATATTATTGTAAACAACAAAGCAACTATTTTAATATTTTGAATATATATATAATTATAATATTTGAAACAATTACTTATAATTTAGGGCAAGTTACTTTTGAGTCTGTAATAGTAATGTTTAATAACTTTATAAATATACCATAAGTTATGTAAAATTTTCTAACAGCTAATTATAGATTATTGGTGACATTATAATAACAAAAAAAATTGTTACTATTTTGTTACTTTAATCACCCAATCCTCCCCTATCCTATTAATATATAAATATTTACAGCTTTACTTAACTTTCTGTATTGGAAATATTGTAATATTCTGGCGAGTAAAAGGATAGCGAATAAAAACGACAATTTGTAATATATTCAAATAGAATAGAATAATTACTTATTTTAAATAGTGTTTTTATGCACGTATTGTGCAAATAAAAAATGGCTAGGCTATGAGAATAATGTAACCATTTGATTCTTAAGTGGATTTGTCTTGTAAAATCTCGAACTTTCTGGCTAAAGATATTGATAGGATTTGTGATTTTTGAATAATTAATTTGTCCAACTTGTTTTGAGGATTTACAGAAAATTGCAAAGACCGCAATGCTTTTAGTTTCAAAAAAATATATTTTGCGGTCTTTGCGGTTAAAATTTCTAGTAATTCGGATTTTGTTCCAACAATCCTCCAGATGACTGGATTTCATCCAGCGGGATGGGAAGCCAGTAATGTTGTATTTCAAACCTTCGTCCATCCAAAGCAATGATTCTCTCATATGTAAAAGTAGTATCATTTATTTTGGTTATGCTCATTCCATAAGCCGGTTCATTTTCTGTTTCCATGGCTATTTCCCATCTTCTTACATCATAAAACCGATGTTCTTCAAAAGCAAGTTCTATGCGCCTTTCATTGCAAATTTTTTCACGCATCTCATCTTTTGTGAGGCTCTCAGGAAGATCCGGCATACCTGCACGATCCCTTATTGCGTTAATGGCAGCATACACCTCAGCATCAGGGCCAGTATCTTCATTACGTGCTTCGGCAAAATTCAGTAAGATCTCAGCATACCGCATGTATATCCAGGGTTGTGTGCCAGCAACGTCCCATGGATTGACAATAGGAAGTGTTTCATCAATAAATTTCCTTAAGTAATAACCTGAAAAAGAAGTATTCCAGTTATCGATACCATCCTTGGTATCCTGTCCTCCTGGCAAAAAGGTTTCTACCTGGCGTCCTCTGTATTCGGCTCCATTATAAAGAATGGTAGCATAAAAACGAGGATCCCTGCTTTCATATGGATTATTAACATGTGCAGGATTTGTTGTATCAAAAGGCACAGCCGTTTGCGGATCAACAAAAACTTCATAGTCGTCTATTAAATTCTGAAGAGGTACATTACCCGCCCAACCACTATATCCATTGGGGCCATTTGCTATTTCCATGCATACATGATTAGAACCAACGGAATAAAGTCTTTCAAAAATGATCTCATTACTGTTTTCATCCAAAAAAAGTGAGCCGTAATCACCATAAAGCTGGTATTTTTTCATATCCATCACGTCCCTGGCTGCATCCGCAGCATCTTTCCAGGTACCAACATTATATAAAGGACTGGCCGCATAAAGCAACATTCTTGCTTTTAATGTCAACGCCGCACCTTTGGTTGCACGCCCCAATGGCCATGCACTATTGCTATTAACCGGTAATGCTGCTGCTGCCTCATCAAGCTGGTTAACCACATAATTTATACACTCTGATATTTCGGATTTTTTATAAAGAGACGGATCTGAAAAATCATCGTTTAAATTACTTACTCTATCGCCTAATAAAACTACTTTACCATAATTTCTTATTAGATCGTGATAACGGTATGCCCTGATAAATTTAAGTTCTGCCCTTAATATTTCCCTATAGTCATCCTCCATATCAACTTCATCAATAATACTCAAAGCATAATTACATTCTCGTATACTACGATAACTTCTTGCCCAGAGCGTCCCGGCAATACCTGTATTGTTGGGAGCAAGCGCTCCCTGCTGTACAATCCATGAATTATCATCATGAATATAAACCGATTCATCTGTTAAGGATGACCACATGGCATATTCAAATCCCCTGCCAAATCCAGGAGGTGTGCCTTCAGCTTCTTTTTCGGTATAGCGAACACTCATATATCGGTTTACAACATATCCTTCAAATAAAATGGCACTGGATTTTAAAGATTCATCATTAATCCTGTCGGTGGGAGCTACATCAAGAAATGACTCATCACAACCGGTAAGAAGTCTCAATAATAGAACTACCGGTAAAATATATATATATTTAAATTTCATGATTAATATTTTTAAAGTTGAACATTTACACCAAATGAAATTATTTTTTGTTGCGGATAAAACTGCGCACTTTCACTGTCACCTTCAGGGTCATAGTCTTTTACTTTAGTGAAAGTAAACAAGTTAAAAGCATTTATATTGAATCGCAAGTCGGAAATACCTAACTTGGTGGTCAGGTTTTTAGGAATAGTCACACCCAGTGCTACATTTTTTACCCTCAGGAAGGATGCATCGTTCAACCAGAAATTATTTTGGAATTGTCCCCCGTTGATAGAAGATGATGCCCTGGTATCTACTCTCGGATATGTTCCGTCAGGATTAGAAGGACTCCATCGGTTATCAGCCCAACTGCTGTAAAAATTACCAATCGTTCCCGATTCAGACAAAACATATTGGCTAACCCTGCTCTGGCCAGCCAGAAGCACTGAAAGGTCAATAATTTTCCAACCTGCATTAATATTAAATCCATATGTCAACTCGGGTATATTACCATATTTACTACGTACCTTGTCGCCTTCTGTAATTTCGCCATCACCATCATAATCTTCATAAATAAGGTCTCCTAACTGCGCATTGGGTAAGTGTATGTAATTTTCAAGATCGGCATCGGTCCTGAAAATACCTATTACATTATAAAGCAGGTATGTATTTAGCGGTCCTCCGGTTTCCATTTGATGGGCCAGTGAATCGGGAAGCGGGGGTTCGTCAACAAAAACAATTTTGTTTTTGGCAAAGGTCATGTTTCCTGATACATTATACCAAAAATCCCCATAATATTTTCTGACCCCCAATGTGGCTTCAAACCCTTTACTGTCAACTTTTCCAATATTTTCCGATGGTACTATAGGCTTGGGATTGGTTTCCCCAGGATTTTCGTAACGATTGACAATACCTGATACTGTAGGTATGGACGCATTCCTTTCGGCCAGGATATCAGACCTTTTTTGTTGAAAATAAATAGCTTCCAATGAAATCATGTTAAACAAAAGAGCATTCAATCCAAAGTCGGTTTTTTCTGCCGTTTCCCATGTAATACCTGCATTGCCCATTTTGGATATATCAATACCGGTGTATCTTTCTCCACCTATTATATATTCGCTGTTGAAGGTATAGTTGTTAAAATACTGAAATTGGTCAACATTGTCATTTCCCAATTGGCCATACGATACTCTAATCTTCAAGTCATTTATAAAAGAAAGTGATTCCATCCAATTTTCTTCCGAAATCCTCCATCCAGCTGAAAAGCCGGGGAAGGTCCCATAACGGTTTCCCCTGGGAAAAGTTGATGAACCGTCAATCCTTAACTGGACTTCTACCAGGTATTTTTCTTTATAATTATAGGCCAGCCTTCCCAAATAACTTCTCCTGGTATATAGGAAACTACTGCCAGAATTAAGGATGTCGGGATCGGCAGGACCTCCCTGCGATAGTTCAGGAGTTTCGGCTGTGGGGTAGTTAAGCCTGGTAGCATCAAAGGTTTCCTTTGTGTTTTTACTTTGTTCATAACCAATAAAAGCATTTATATTATGTTCACCAAGCTGTCTTACAAAATTCAATTTATAATTCGCCGTGACCAGAGATTCATTTTCGTGCCATTCATACAATTTTGGAGCCCCGGCCGATCCTCCAAAAATGGATTCATTATATGTATCATTGTTGCTGTTATAGCTATAAAGGGAGTACGGTATGCTAAAAGCTTTAGTGAAATTCCAGTTCTTGTCCACTCCGAAAAATCCATCAATGGAAAGTCCTTTTAGAAATGGAATATTGTACCTGGCCTTAAGGATACCATTAAAAACACTTTTCGGATTTTTGTTTGTTCCACCTATATCTGTTACCATCACAACCGGATTGTCACCTTCAACTCCTGTTGATGGATAACCATTTAGGTATTTATCAATAACTGTAGGATAAGCCCTGTAAATAGACCTGAAAATATGACCAGCGCTATATGCAGGGAATTTCCTTTCTTCCTGTCGGCCTGATAACATAAGACTTACATCCAGATTTGTTGTAACCTGTGAATTTATATTCGACCTGAAACTATATTGGTCATATTTTGTCGCTCCGTTTTTGTAAATACCGTCTTGAAATAATTTTCCAATCGATACAAAATATTTTATTTTTTCGGTACCACCATTTACCGATAGATTATGCTGATGCTGAAGGCTGGATTTTTTAAGAGTAGCCTCAGCCCAATCTGTATTTGGATAATTAATTGGATCAGATCCGTCGGCAAACATTTGTATTTCTTCTTCATCATAAAACTGGTTCATCCCTCCATTAGGATTCCTGTAATAGGCAATCTCATTTTGAATGGTGGCAAAGGTTTCGGCATCGGCCATTTTTGGTAATCTGGTAGGAGAAGAAAGTCCTATATTAAAACTATAATCGATTGTTGGTTTTCCCTGCGCTCCTTTTTTTGTGGTTATTAAAATAACCCCATTGGCTGAACGGCTTCCATAAATTGCAGCAGAGGCATCTTTCAAAATGGAAACACTTTGAATATCGTTTGGATTGAGACGGTTCAGCCCTCCTAATTGTTCCGGGATACCATCAACAACCACAAGTACATCATTATTCCCTGTGGTGGCCAATCCCCTGATATAATAATGACTATCGTCGTAGCCCGGCTCACCTGCCCGGTTATTGGCAATAAGACCCGAAAATCTTCCGGCAAGAGAATTAGAAACATTCGGTTGCGGACTTAAAACAAGATCTTTTCCCTTAATCTGGGAGATAGAACCTGTCAGAGTTTCTTTCTTTTGCTCACTGTATCCAACAACAACTATTTCTTCTAATTCAGAAATTTCAGGTTCCATAGTAATATCGATAACTGTCTTACCCTTTATATCAATTACTTGTGACAAGTAACCTACATAGCTGACAGTTATAGTCGAATATCCTTCCGGCACTCCTATTTCATAATTACCATCTGTATCCGTAATCGTTCCAATTGTGGTACCTGTTACCAAAATATTTACGCCGGGTAGAGGTTCACCATCCTCAGAAATAATCCTTCCTGAAATGGGGGTTATGTTTTCCTGCGAAAATGCATTGCTTTGGTAAAAAACCAATAGCATCATTAAAATAAACCTTAAATAATAAGGCAGTAGTTTTGGTAGCTTCATGGTTTCATTTTTTATAGATATTAGGTTTAATTATTTTATAAACTGATTGTCTGTCACTCCATCTTCAATACCTTCTCAACACGATTCCCAATTTTAATAAAATACAATCCGTTCCCTTTTTCCTGTAAAGCATGGCATATATATTGATCATCTTCAATTTTACCTGAAAACATCAAATTACCGATTGTGTCAAACAATTGAAAACAGGGATAATTTCTATTAGAGGCTCCCTCATTAGATATTGTGAATACACCGTCCGTTGGATTGGGATATATATTAAAAACATCCCTGTAATCCAATGCATCAATACTTGTATATGTTAAGTTATCATCATTCAGACTTGCAACCAAAGTAACAACTGAACGTGGGGGAATGAAATATTCTTCCTCTCCCGAAATTGTATCTTGTTTGGAAATGTTATAGATTGAATTGGTCAGGTAAGGAACCATGGACACAAATGTATTGCCATTTGACAAATTGCTTAATGAATGGGTAACGCTTTTTACTGTTGTGCCCCAGTTAACATATACGATAACCAGTTCAGAGGTATCCCGGGAAATAAAACCAGCAGCCATTAGTCCTGCAAGGTCACTGGCCCCTGAGACATTAATCCTGCGATACCCGGGCCTAATAAACCTGCTAAAATTCCCCAGTACCCATAAATTCTTATCAACGGTAATGGTACCCCCTGCCGTTAAATCGGCATAATCACCTCCCTCAGGTATTAACCTGAGCAAATAATACCGGTTGAGCTGACTCCATCTTTCCCTCTCTATAGCCGTCCAATAGTCCCAAATTGAAACTCCTGCAATGGTAAGGTCTGCATAGATCATTTTTCCCAGGAAAATGGAATTTAACAATTTGGTGTCATAATGATTACTTAGCAAACTATATTCTGTCTGATACAAATCAATATTGCCCTGCTCTTTAGCCTCCCTGTTGATGTTTTGTCTTGCAGACCTGATAGTTTCATCATCTCCATCTGTCCAATAGGAATGACCGCCAATGCCTGGCAACATTTGACTGTAATCCCCCAGGTATTCGGGATTTTCATTGTTAAAAAAACGCCATATCTGATCACTTGTTTCTGCAGCTCCGTTGACCTGGTGCAGGTCGTTAAAGCTTCCTGCTTCGGCAAGCAGAATTTTCGTTTCCAGACCTTTTTCTCTTATGGCAGAATCCAGTTCACCAATAAGGATTTTAATTTCCATATTCTGCCAAGGACAGCCTTCCTGACCGCTGTTCCATTCATATTGGGGTTCATTAACAGGGCTCACCTGGGCAAAGGTTATTCCCGAATCTTTAAAATGTTTCAATACGGTTGTAATAAAATCTGCATAATCATCATAATGGTCATCTTTCAGGTTGGTTGGCCCTCCCTTGAAAGTATTGTCACTATTGGCCCTTCCATTCTTGGTGTAAAACCTGGGCGGACTGTTTAAGAAAGCTACCAATTCTTCAACGCCATAATCAGCAGCTTTTTGCAAAAACCATTGCTGGCCTGCCTGTTTTTCCCAGTTATAAGAGCTGTCTTCATTTAAAAAACATTCCACCCTTCTTTCCTCCAAATCTATATTGCTGGCTTCGCCTTGTTCAGCACTTCCTGCACCCACATTGAACCTCCACCTGGACAGTCCTATTCCCACCGGATTTCCATCTTCATCCAAAGCTTTCGAAAACAATTTTTCTGCAATGTTTTCTTTCACACTATTGCTCCAATACTTGCCTACATAGTCGAAATTCCAGGCATCAGACGCTCCAAAACCATGCATGGTTTGATATTGTAAATTAATATCAATAGTTATATTTTGCTGGGAATAGCTTTCTCCGACAACCAATATCAAAATTAAAATCTTTACAAGCCTTCTCTTCATAATGAATATTTTAATGGAAGATAATTAATTTTATACTATATTGTTTTATTTCGATTTGGAAATAATTGGAAAAACCAGTTACATTGACCACCAAAAACCGGAACAGGGTGGTCAGTGACACCGGATTTTGCAGTAAAAAGTCCATTTAGTAAATTAATAAAAATGACAATGAAACAAAAACTTATTTACCCCCTATGTTTGTCAATTCTGGCATGGATTTCCCTTCAGGCAAAACAAATCTTTGTGTCTCCTAATGGTAATGACACTAATGATGGAACCATTGAAAGTCCTCTTTGGTCTGTGCAGAAAGCTCAGTCCATTGCATCGGCCGGGGATACTGCTTACATTAGAGGTGGAAACTATATTATAACAGAAAGTGATATATCCAAAGTAGAAAACAACCTTTTTGCTTGCATTAGTTTTCTTGATAAAAGCGGTTCTGAAGATAAAATGATAAAATATTGGGCTTATCCTGGTGAGCAGCCATTATTTGATTTAGCGGCTGTTAAACCAGCTAATCAAAGGGTTGTTGGCTTCTGGGTTTCTGGCGATTATATCCACCTTAAAGGGATCGAAATTACTGGCGTTCAGGTTACCATTACTACGCACACAGAATCATATTGTATTTATAGCTGGGGCAACTACAATATTTTTGAAAATATCAGTATGCACGACAATAAAAGTACTGGCTTGAGGCACCGGGATGGGGGCTATAACCTTTTCCTGAATTGCGATGCCTACAATAACCACGATGATGTTTCGGAAGACCAAAAAGGGGGAAATACAGATGGTTTTGGATGTCACCCCAAAACTTTTGGAAAAGGAAATGTATTCAGGGGCTGCCGTGCATGGTTCAATAGTGATGATGGATACGACTGCATCCGATCAAGCGAAGATATCCTGTTTGATAGTTGCTGGGCTTTTTACAATGGTTATTCCCAGTCTTTTGGGAGTTTAGGCGATGGCAATGGTTTCAAAGCTGGTGGATATGCTTACGATGAGGCATCGCAAATTCCTGATCCTGTACCCAGTAATACGGTGCGTTTTTGTGTTGCAGTTCGTAATAAAGCAAATGGTTTTTATTCCAACCATCATTTGAACGGTAATACCTGGCTAAACAATTCTGCCTATAGAAATTCTTACAACTACAATATGGTGAACCGCGAAAGCCCTGAATCGCAAAATATAAATGTTGATGGGTACAATCATGTTTTAAAAAACAACCTTGGGTACAACGGCCGTTCAGGTGAAACAGCTTATTTAGATGCTTCTAAAAACACACTGGTCACTAACTCTTTTGAAATGAATTTAGTATTAACTGACAACGATTTTATCAGTCTGGACGAATCAGCATTAATGGCACCCCGAAAAGCCGATGGTAGCCTGCCCGATATCGATTTTATAAAAATAGCACCTTCCAGCGCCCTTATGGATGCCGGGACTGATATTGGGTTTCCATTTTTTGGCGATGCGCCGGAACCTGGGGCGTTTGAGCAATCCCTTCCAAAAGAACTTGGTGTTAAGCAGTTAGAACAAATAACTGGTATAGTATATCCCAATCCTGCAAAAGATTTGTTATTCATAAAAGTTATGGCAATTCAACAAGCATGGATTACCGATATTTACGGAAGGCAACAACCGATACGTGTTTATGAAAACTCTATCGATGTTTCTCAATTAGGAAATGGTGTATATGTTTTAAAAGTTATTACCAATCAAAATATAAGTGTTACAGAAAAGATCATTATACATAAATAAAGTGGAAAATCCGGTCAAAGTGATCACCTAAAACCGGAATTGGGTGTGCCAATTAGTTAATGCGCTAGCCTATTCACTCAAAGACTCAAGATGAAAGTTCGCCCAGATATGACCTGGATTAAATGAAAGCGCCTTATTAAATTCAGTTTTAGCTTTTTTATTTTTCCCCAAACCCTTATAAGCCAAACCGGCCAGATAATGATCCGATGCTACTTGCATATCTCTAGACTGCCCGCCTTCAAATTGTCTGAAGAAGGCACTTTCGTTTTCCTGGCGTGCAATATCCAGTATTTTTTGAAAAGTTTTTTTTGATTCTTTGGATTTACCTATTTTATTAAGAGCAAGACCTTGGTAAAACAAAAATTCCCTATCACGTCCCCGTGTTGGAATATCGATATCCAGTGTGTTCTGATAATATGTTTTTGCCTTTGACGATTCTCCCAGTGTCTCATAAACACTGCCAACCAGGTAATTTAGCTGAGCCCTTCGTGATCTGCCAAATCGGCCGATAGGATAAGCCAATCCAGTTTCAAAATCATTTAGGGCTTTATCATACTGACCTTCATTAAAGAATTTTTTCCCTCTCAGTACGTACACATTGAGATAGGTGTCTTGCATCTCTCTGCCACCTTCAAATTGTACAAAATTATTATTTAGAAGGATTTCAAGAGCCTCATTATATTTTCCAGCTTCAACCGAACGTGTAGCCAAACGCAATAATGTTTCCGAACGACGTTTTACTGTCTCACTGTTGTTCTTAAGCAATTCATATTTTTTCTGTGGTAATGCTTTGTTTTTTTCATAAAGTACATCCATCTCAAAAAGCAGTCTGGGATCTTCACTATAGCAGGTAACAGCTTTTTCTAAACTTAGCATAGATTTTGAAATATCATGGTGCACTTCTTCGTAAGCTATAGCCAGATTGCGATGAACAATATAAAATGAATCATTCAAAGCACGGGATTTTTCCCATTCAATTATGGCATTTTCGGGTTGCAGCTCATACAATAAATTTCCTAGATAATAGGGAGCGCGAGCATCGGTGGGATTCAATTCCATGGCATGGTGTAACACTTCTATCGATTCAGCACGGAATGGAAAACAGTATGCATGTGGCATTTGATTGGCTATTTTATAGTAGTCCAACGCTTTTGCAAACATACCCTCCTGTGCCCAATAGTATCCCAAATAGTAATATAGCATGGGATAGCTGTTTCCTTGTTTTTCAAGCCTGGTTAAGACATTAATAGCTTCTTCATAAAATCCACAATTACCATAGTCTGTAGCCAATTCCAAATAGGATTGGACTTCGTCCCGCATAATTGTTGTTAGCTCTCTTTGTATCTCCGCGGCTTTTTTTTGAGAATCCAACTTTGATTCTAATAGAAATAATTCATTCCTGGCCTGGTGGTTCAGAATGTCTTTATCCAGCACAAGCTTTACCTGTTTTTTTGCTTGTTCTGTTTCACCAAGTTTTCTCAGCACAATGGCTTTAAGATTGAGAGCCTTCAGGTTGTTATTATTTGTGCAAATGGAACGATTCAGGTGAACTAATGCTTTTTCGAAATCATTTCGTTGACAATCAATTTCAGCCAACTGATAATATGCTGGTGTATGCCAGGCAACACTCCATGATGCTCTGTAGAAATAATCATAGGCTTCATTATTTTTACCTTGTGCTTTAAGCGCTATACCAAGGTAATACAATCCTTCTCCATCTTTCGGTCGTGTGTAATTGGAAGTAATTCGTTCAACGGCTGCCCTCAATTTTTGTTCAGCTTCTTTCCACATTTTTCTTTTGATGTACAGAATGCCAAGCTGCGTATTCACTCTGTAATCACCAGGATCGCGCTTGAGAGCTTCCTCATAATAGGGGTAGGAATCCATAGAAGAATTGTAGAATTGGTTTAACCTGAGACCAATTAAATAGAGTTCCTCATTGGTTTTGACTTTCTCTGGTGCTGCAGGCGGTTTCAAGGCTTCAGGAATTGGATAATCTGGGGGATGGTGTTCAGCCGGTTTATAATAGAGCAATTTTTCACCTTCCTTTGAAAACAATGCCAGGGATAAATCATCTTCTGATACACCTGTGGGAAGATCAATATCAACTTTAAATGGGCTGGATGGACAGATATCAATCATTTCATGATACATAGTATCTCCCTTTACTTTGAAAACGACTTTGGCCTGCTTGTGGGGGGATGTGCTATTTATCCGAAGTTTTGCGATATTATTTCCGGTCATTTCCAGGTTCAATGCGCCGTTTCGATTAGCGTATTTTAAGCCGCCTAAATCGCGGATAGGGAACCATATCATTTTAACAGATTTTCCCTCATAAGGTTGAAGCCAGCTATAATCGGGCTGATTGTCAGTATAAGCGCCAGCCATAAGTTCTATATAATGCCCGTCTTCATCGGTGAGCTCAGAATTGAATCTATCTCCAGCAGGATTATTGCCCCAAGCCCAGAATTTCATTCCAGGACTGGTGTGATGATTTCCTACCCACACAGTCCCCGCCTGTTTTGCGTGATCATATCCGCCAAAATAATCTTCTTGTGGATCCCAGGCAAAAAATGACGAAGGAACTCCGATATTTTTCCACCAGCTTACATTCACACCCGAATAATCAAAATTGTTATAAGTTGTGTCTGCAACGGGCCATGTGGCCATCTCTCGTTTGGCGTGCTGGGTGACGTATTGGACAGATGGCGGGAAAATAACCTGGTAGCTTGTATCGACATGAACAGAAGGATTAGCCCAGAATAGAAAGGAATTGGAAATGGGTGTTCGGTTTAAAGGACGGATAGTCATCTCAACCAGGGAAGAATTGGGGAATATTGTATAACCAACTATGATTTTCATACGATGTCTTTGGTCTGTGTTGGATATCCAAATGGTTTTACTGCTATCGGGATTTTCAACAATCCGGTAATCCATAGGCTTGACTGTGTTGGGACCATGATGATGTGGAAAACCCCAGGCATTTGCGCCTGAAATCCAAAAGCCAACCATACCGATTAGAGATGGTTTGATAACATTCTGACGGTAAAAAAAGGTATAGTCGTTTGTTTTATCCTCGGCAAAAAAGATGCGCCCACCCAGTCCTGGCATGATACCGAGGTGGAGATATTCGTTTTCAAAATAGGCAATATGATACGATCTGTCTTGTTTGGTACGTGTCAATCCATCATTCATTGGATATGGGTAAACACGTCGTTGTACACCTTGATGGGATGATCCCTCATAAAAGCGAGGCATAGGATTTGGCGGATCAACAAGGTATGTTGGTATTACGAGAGAGTCTTCCCTCACTTTAACCTGTGCTGAAACATTGTTAAAGCTACCCAGCAAACACACACAACTAATACGTATAAAAATGAAACAAAGTGAGTTGTTTTTTAGAATTTGTTTATTTTGTGATTTTGTCATACTACCTCCTTAAATGGCTATAACTACTAAATAGACTGCAATATCGCAGTCTATCACTCATTAGGCTATGGTAAAAATTAATTTATAATTTTTTAATTTGGATATCAAAATACAATAAAAAACGGTAAAACAAAAACTATTAGAACTGGTTAGTGAGCAAATAAGATTACGGCATTATAGTTTAGAAAAGAAAAAACGTATATTTTATGGATTAAAAAATATATCTATTTTCATTAGAAAAGACATCCTGCAGTAAAGGGTAGTACTGAGCTAAACAATTTTTTCGTAGCTGCAAGTGAAAAACATGTTGCTGCAAAAAAAACAGCGCCCAGAAAAATGGGCGCTGTCTCTATTTAAGTATTTGATTTCTAGGTGGACTTGTCTGGCAAAATATCGAACTTTTTAGCTAAGGATATTGATAGAATTTGTGATTTTTAAATAATTAATTTGTCCAACTTACTTTGAAGACATACATTTGCTTAAAAAATGAAGTATCGAGGAATTGTAGTCTGTTTTGCAATTTTCGTTTCGCTTGTATCATGCAAGAAATCAATTGATTCCAGCTATCTGACAATTATATTCCCAAATATGCCCTGGGAATATCAAACAAGTAATACGAGTAGCTGGATCAAAGGAAAGGGAGAGATCTGTTCAGTAATTGATTCAACTAAATTATCAGATCCAGACACCATCATCTACAGGGTAAGATTTAACCTGGATCACCCCGGAAAATTTAGATCTTATATATTAGAATCAAATCTGCAATCAAATTACATGCTGTATCTTAACGGATTTAAGATCAATCACATTACTAATTATCCACTACCACCGGGCATGTATGAAAAATTGACTGATAGTGAAACTGAAAAAAAATACGCCAAAAGAATATCATACCATACCAATATCGCAAACAAATTATTCAGTAAAAAGAAAAATGAATTGCTGATTGTTACATTCGATCATCAACCCATTGTCACTAGTCTGAGACCCAACATACAATTGTTTGCAAAACACAGTACTCCAAAAATCCTTAAAAATTTCAATCGAAATTCAGGATCCTCACTACCAGTCATTAAAATAAACACATTTGAAAAAGAGATTCCGGATGAACCAAGAATCAAGGCATTCATGGAAGTTTCCAATCCATATCCACCACGCAAAAAGAAATTTAAAAACAAGAGTATTGAATACAGTGGACTGATAAATATTGAGTTAAGAGGAAGCACATCTCAGTCATACAGCAAAAAATCATATAATATTGAGACAATTGACTCTGGCGGTAATAATCTGGATGTGAGTTTATTGAACTTGCCTAAAGAGAATGATTGGGTCTTGTATGGCCCATATATAGATAAAAGCCAAATAAGGAATGTTCTGGCTTACAATTTATTTGGTAAAATGAGACATTATTCTCCCGGAACGAAGTTTTGTGAATTGATACTAAACGACGAATATAAAGGTATATACGTATTAACCGAGAAAATAAAAAGAGATAAAAACAGGGTAAATATTTCCAAACTGACAAAGAATGATGATTCCGGAATCAGTCTGACAGGTGGCTATATTGTATGTATAGATAAAGATTCCAAGGGTTTTGTATGGCGTTCAGCATATACGGGGCACAGATCAGTTGGTGCGACTTTTTATAGCTGCTATTATCCAAAATTTAAAGATTCGAATGAGGCACAGAATAAGTATATCATGAATTTCTTTCGTTCTTTTGAAGATAACATTTATCACAATTCAGATTTGGGTCAATTATATGACAGCATCATTGATGTTCAGTCTTTTATCGATTATTTTATCATCAATGAATTAACTAAAAATATTGATGCATACAGACTTAGTACCTATTTTCATAAAGACAGGGACAATATTGACAGGAAACTTTATGTGGGGCCGGTCTGGGATTTCAATTTATCTTTTGGTTTACCGGACTATCAAAAGGGATATCATACAGAGGGGTGGATATATAAAGAAAACGAGCATATCATCCCATTCTGGTGGCAGAATCTACTCAATGACCAGACATTCAAAAATGCACTGATAAAGAGATGGTTTGGGTTAAGGGACGGTGTCCTTTCTTCAAAATCTTTGATACATACCATTGATTCTATTTCAAATGTTATATCAAATGCTGTAGACAGAAATTATAATGAATATGATTTAATTGGCAAACAGTTAATATTCTGTTACTTTACTGGTTCAACTTACACTGATGAGTTAAATTACCTGAAATTCTGGTTAAATGAAAGATTGATATGGATGGATGAAAACATATTGTCATTTGCAGAATAAGCTATGACGAACAAAAGCAAATATGAACCAAGGAAATAGACTATGAGATCATTTTTGATATTTTTTTCTTACGATAAATATGGTGAGTAAGACTGACAAGACAATCAATAAAATGATTGACTCTCTGATATAACCAGAAATAACATTGTTTTTCCCCGGAGTTCCCTTTTTTGCAGTCAGTTTCCACTTATCTGTAAGGGAATTAAAATAGTATACCTTATCTCTTTCTTGCTTTATATCAGTGAAGTCATAATTAAATTCCTGAATGATTTTACCGGTTTGATCCGACAAAATAATACTATCTGAAGTACTGCTCAGTTTAAAACTGAAATCGCCAACAACATTTCTAACTTTCCAATACCGTCTTTCAAATTTATCAGTATTCCTGCAAATGATAATGTAACCTTTTGAACGGATAACTGTATTTGGAGGGAAAACAAATGGCTTATCGTGGCTTTCATCTGTTAGTGTCCAATGATGCAGATTTACATCATGATTGCTATTATTGACCAACTCAATCCATTCTACTGATTTATTCTTTGAAACAAAACAGAATTCATTGATACTGACAGTAATTTGTTTTACCGGAAAGGCACCGATGTAATTGGCATCAGATATGTTTTTGTATTCCGGATCGAAAAAACCAATGGCAGGTGAACCAGGCAGCAGGTGAAAATCATGCTGCAGCTCATTATAGAATAACGGATTGCCATAAAAATTATTCAGGCCCCCTAACTTGTCTGTATTTGAAAGACAGTATGATATATGTGCTTTTGATAATTGGTCAACTTCAATGGATTTATTGCCTGAATTGCAGATAATCGTATTAATTACATACGCCGTCCCTCCTGTATCACTATAATCTTTATGATAACACCTGATACCAGTATCATTTTTATATAAGGTATTGTTGATGATAATGGCTTCCGAACTATCTTTGACTGCAATACCTGTTTTACAGTTCATGATAACATTGTCTTTGATGATGATATTACCGCAAGGTCCGTTACCTTCATGACCGACAGAAATTCCCTTATCAAAATTGCCTGACAGAAAGTTTTTTTCAATGATAATATTTTCACACCCATTCATGTCAATGGCATCATCAGGGGAATTCAAAACCTGGTTGTTTTTAATGACTCCTTCATAAACGTCGATATATTCAATGGCATCCGGTGCATTGTCAAACAGACAATTTTCAACCAGTGCATGAGCCTTGTTGATATTCAATCCTTCACCGGTGCCATTGCTGATTATTCTACTGTTAACCATCGAAAATGTACCGGCATAAAACCATAATACAGCATATCTCCTTCCATCTATCTTCAGGTCTTTCTTTTCAATCAGAAAATCTGTGTTTTCAATTTCAAGGTCGAGATTTTTTGAATACATATGACCTTCAATAAATTTAGTGTGCTTGAAAGAACAACTTTTATCGGGAGAAATGATATATATATAACCCCAATAATCCTGTTCAAAATCCGGTAATAGCTTTACAGGTTTTTCTTTGGTCCCGGTAACAGAAATACTTCCTGCCACAAAAAGATTTACTCCTTTATGAAATCGTATTTCAACACCCTCCTCAACTTTTAATTGCACGTTTTTTTCAATTTGGGTTTCTGTTTTGATGTAATATGGTGATCCTTCTTCCGTCAGGGTTAAGTTTCTGGTGATTTTTGAAGGAAGCTCCGTCCCCTTTCTGAACTGGAAATAATTTCTGCTATCATACCCGTCAAGCGGATATATATCATTGTAAGCTACAACTTTCCAAAAGTACTTGCCATTCTCAAGTCCGGCAGGGCACCTGAGAAATGTGTCAGTAAGATTGTCAATGATAATCATATCCTTACTGTCATAAAGATTATGATCTTTGTTATAAATGAATTTGTATTTGATCTCCTTTCCCTTAGGGTCTTTGGATTTGTTCCATCTGAATATGTAATCAGGGCCAATGATTTCAGGCGTTCGAATGACTTTAAAATTTAAAGGCAGGTTTTCGATATGATGTTTGATCTGATTTGCTCTGTTTTTAACAAATTCCCTTTCCTTTGTCAGTTGTTTCCTCCAGGTATCAACATCTTTTACCTCATCTGCAGTATCTTGTTTTACCGATTCAACCAGCAAGTATTCCAGACTGTCTATGATAGAAATAATATATTCCGGTTGTAATACGGTTTTCGTAAGTTTATCTAATTTAACACGGATATCCTGTAAAATTCTTTCATTGGAACAAGCCTTCTCAAGGAAAGGATTATCATGCTGCCAGTAATGAGAGCTTTGATTGAAATATATGTTGCCATACCTGGAAAATGTCTTATCCAAGTCCCAGGGAAACATTGTCCATTTTTGACTATTGTTGATATCATGATACATATAATAATTATGATACCATGTACTTTGATTGGATGTTAATGCATTCATCAGGATAATGGTGATCATTTTCTCATAATCAAAGGTTTTCTTTGCAAAGTCATAATATCTGTTATCTTCTATGGTGTCAAGCATATTAATCAGATTCTGTAAGTCACTCTTATCCGAGAACTCATTTGCTTTATTCTCCCAGTGGTTATTCATATTATCATAATAACTCAAACAGGATCCGTCTTTAGCTGCCTTGTATAAATTTGCCTTTTTATCCAATCCTCTTTTTTCCAGAAACTGACCGTCAACATTCTCAATAAGCAAATAAAGACCTTTATATTGATTATTAATGAATAACCTGATATGTTCAGATTTGAAGCAATATAATCCTGCTTCGTTCATGAGCCTGGAGGCCAGATATTCATGAATGTAACTTGGATCTTTATATTCGGCATTGAGATTAAGAATGTCTGTCCCCAATATAAACGGTCCACTATCCAATTTAATTTTCAAGGATTTTTTCGGAAACTCCCTTGATGTATCACCCCGAATTCGCATACGGGCATTTTTGTTTTGAACTCCTTTACAGACCACCGTCACAGGTATGTATTTGTTGTCAGTATAATTTTTAAATATCTCATTCAAATCACTCTCATTACAATATATATAAATTTCATTGATCCCCGTTGCATTATCATGATTTTGAATTTCAACTACCTCTTTATCATTATTTGAGCATGAATGAAATGATAAAAACACAATAATTAAAACTGATAAATATTTCATGTCATGAATTTGTTGTCTCATCCAAAAATAATCAATTTTTTATGACCTTTTGTAAATCGTCAAAGTGCGGTGGACAAAAATTTATGTATTTCCTTAAGTGGTATTATTTTTAATTCCATTAATTAAAATTAAGCAATTTCCTTATTATTTTCCTGCAATATTTTAAGTTTTCTATTCAAATAATTTATCCTTCTTTGCCTTATTGTTCTGTACTTTATCTCTTTTCTTTGATTTAGTATCTGATAATCCCTTCCAAAATAAACATCTGCAGGAGTCAGATTATCTAGTGATTAGTGATACCTATCAATATTGTAATACTCGACAAAATCAGCCAGGCTTTTCTCTAATTCCTCCGGTGAATAATAATTATCAAGCTTAATTACATTTTTCATAGACCTATGGTAACGTTCTATTTTACCTTGTGTCTGTGGATGGCGAACTCTTCCCCTGACATGATGTATCCCTGCTCTGTTCAGGTATTTTGCTAACTCTGTTGATACATAACAGGAACCGTTATCCGACAAAAGTTTTGGGCGCTCTTGTTGTTCTATATGTGTTTTTCGAAGGGCATTGGAAAAACCGATTACATTGACCGCCAAAAACCGGAACAAGTGACCAGTTCTAAAATAATAATATTTAATTTTAATGGATTTTGTGAAAAGTGGTGAATATAAGATTTTTATAAAAAGCAGAATTCTGGAATTGGGTTGTTAGTTTTGACCGGTTTTAGGTGATCACTTATACCGGATTTTTCAGTTTATTAAGTTTCCAAAATCAGCTTTTGCATCAAATTTAGCATTCGTTGCATCATTTGTATCATTGTTTTTAATTAAATTCAAATATTTTAGCAACTTCGAAATAATTTAATAAAAATTTATGAGCTATTAATTAAAGTTAAAAAATTTACTATTTTATATTATAGTTATTTTACAAATTAATACCTATAAATAAAATGTATACTAAATGAATAATAGGGTGAAGCGGTCCCTTAGCTTATAATAATACCAGGCAAAAATTAAAATTACCTTAATCCAATAATAAAGGATTTAATTATAGTTATTAACTAATAAAAACCTTAGAATATGAAAAAAAAACTACATTTAAAAAGCTTCCTTAATTTCGCAGTGGTTATGTTGTTCTTATCGAACAGCTTAAATGCACAGCAAATTGTATATGTTGTAGATCCTGGAAGAGTAGCAGAATATGGCGTGAATCCGGATAAGCCAACAATGGATATATTGACAGCTGAAGGGTATGAAGTTATTACGTCTACAGCTTATGACATTACACAAGCAACTGATGAACAAAAGGACACCTTGTGGAATGCGGATTTAATTTATCTTGGCCGGGCAGTTGCCAGTGCTAATTTCGAAGGTGATAAAAGATTGGAATGGCATGGATTTACAGCTCCTATGATTACATCTAATATGTGGGCGTTGAGATCAAACCGTATGAATTGGTTTAACACAGAAACATGCACAAATGTTGATGATCCGGTTGACGCAGTATTTCAGGGAGATATTTGGGTAGATGACGAGGTTTTTGAAGGGCTGTTTGGAACCGTTGATTGGTGGACAGGGCCTTATAGTACAATAGAAATCGGCTACGAAGGCGCAGGTAATGGTGACGTGTTAGCTACCAAAACAGATGGTGGTCAGGTATTGTTCGTTCGCTTCGAGGCTGATATTGAATTTTATCCAGGCGGCGATACACCATCTGGTGATCGCGTATATATTGGTAGTGCAAGCGATAATATGCGAGACGAAAATCAGAATCCCATATTTAATTACCTGGGCTATACCGATGAAGTAAAACAGGTTTTCCTTAACGAAGTAGCCAGATTATTAGGTCTTTTTCCTTCAGGCATTGAAAATAGTGAACTTAAGTTAAATCCATCTGTTTACCCGGTTCCGGCAACAAATAATCTTGTTGTTGAGATGGAAAACCTGAACAGTGTAAATATTCTTGATCTTACAGGCAGATGCATTTCTTCATATACTGTAAATAGCAAGGAAATAACTCTTGACGTAAGTGGCCTGAAAAGTGGAATTTACGTACTTAAAATAAGTGATAAAAAAGGTAATGCTTCAGTGAAGAAACTTATCAAAGAATAGTCTTGTGTAATTGCAAAAAAAGAGGTTGGCCAAAAATAGATTGACCAACCTTTTTTTTGTGCGCCCGGCAGGGCGCTGATACTTGAAGGTGCGAGTCCTTCATACGCCCGGTAAGGGGAAGTATTAGTCAAAGGCAAGGGCAAACCCGTGAGGGGATGTCTGAAGGAAGCCCACG